>Ga0210026_1000050_pt1 | contig 146294 bp, 123 predicted proteins | sample CryGeymeta201509_FD_183977 | JGI IMG/M metagenome (GOLD analysis project Ga0210026, IMG submission 183977) | Groundwater microbial communities from Crystal Geyser aquifers in Utah, USA - Crystal Geyser metaG 2015-09 (SPAdes) (version 2) | ecosystem: Environmental > Aquatic > Deep subsurface >...
CTGCCGCCCTGCCGCCCCGCCGCCCCGCCGCTCCGCCGCTCCGCCGCTCCGCCGCTCCGCCGCTCCGCCGCTCAAAAAGTAACCTCACCCCGCCGACAAGGCGGCCATGTGCTCTCCCTCTCCTCGTCAACCGTCGGCGATCCGTGGTGCCATCGCGCTTGGCACCCTCGTGTGGCTCATCTTGGTGGTCGGTGGCGGCTACGCCGGCTGGCAGTTCGCCCAACCGTGGCTCCACTACCTCCTCTTCAAGGAGGAGGTTTCGGCCACCGTCGCCCTCGCCCAGGTCCTCAATGAAACGGCGATGCGCGCGCGCATCAACCAGATCACCGCGGAGGCCGGGGTCTGGATCGACAAGCCGGAGCAGGAGGTCCACCTCACCCACGCCGACGGCCACGCCCGGGTGCAGGCCCAATGGAGTGAGGCGGCGCAGTTCCCCTTCGGGATCGAGTACTGGTTCGACTTCTCCGTCGACACCGAGGGGTAAGGGGGGCGCGGCGCTAGCGCCGGCGCGCGGGGCGCCGGTCGCCAAACTACGCTACCCTGCCCGCCGTCCGGATCCCCCGGGCCGCGAGCCGCCCCATGACCTCCCCCCGCCAGTGGCTGCGCGCCGCCCTCGCTGCCCAGGCGGAGCTCGGCCTGCGCGAGGTCCCGGCGCGCTGGCTCGCCCTCGCCGCCCCCCCCCTACCCGGTACCCGACCGGTGGCGCCAACCCCACCCCCCCCGGCCGCCTCCTCGCCGGCCGGGGGAAGCGGCCCCCCTGCCGGCGGCGACGTGTTGGCCACCGTCTCGACCCGCCGGGGGGGCGAGGGTGGGGCCGACGACCACGCCGAGCGGCCCCCTCGGCAGCCGGCCACCGTCTCGACCCGTCCGGGGGGCGAGGGGGGGGCGGGCTGCCCACCGGCCCACGGCGACGAGTTGGCCACCATCGCCACCCTCGACCGGCTGGCCGCCCTCGCCGCCGGGTGCCGCCGCTGTCCCCTCGCCTCCCGGCGCCACCACGTCGTCTTCGGCGCCGGCGATCCAGCGGCGCGCCTGCTGGTGGTGGGCGAGGCCCCGGGGGCGGACGAGGATCTCCAGGGGCTACCGTTCGTGGGGCGCGCCGGCAAGCTCCTCACCGACATCCTCGCCGCCATCGGCCTGGCGCGCCCAGCGGTCTACATCGCCAACGTCCTCAAGTGTCGGCCGCCGGAGAACCGCAACCCGGAGGTGGCGGAGATCGCCGCCTGCCGCCCCTTTCTCGACCGGCAGATCGAGCTCATCGCCCCGGCGGTGATCCTCACCCTCGGCACCTTTGCCACCCAGGTGGTGCTGAATACGGACGCCCCCATCGGGGCGTTGCGCGGCCGCTTCCACGACCGGCGCTCCACCCCGGTGCTGCCCACCTACCACCCCGCCTACCTGCTGCGGAACCCGGCGGCCAAGCGGGCCGTGTGGGAGGACATCAAGCAGGTCGGCCGCCGCCTCGGCCTGCCCGAACCGTTCCCCGGCGAACGCGGCTCCTGAGCCGCGCCAGCGGCGCGCGGCCAGGGTCGCCGCCCCGGCTCTGCGGTGGTCTTGGACCGTGTCGATCGACTACGAAGAGGCGCATCCAAGCTCGGACCGCAGACCCGGAGCGGGCGCCCTTCTTCGTGACCAAGCCGCACCTAGCTCGACCCACAGAATCCCTCTCCGGACGCGCCCCCGCCTCTTCTCGTCACGCTCGACAAAGTTCGCCAGACTCCCGCGGTTCTAGCGACCGCGCCCCTCTCCGCTGACCCCCGAGCGGCGCCCCGGGGTCACTCACCAAGGAGACCCACCTCCATGGATTCCCCCTTCGACCCCGAGACCCCGCGCCGCGCCCGCTCCCTCGCCACCTTGGTGGAGGAGGCGGCAACGGAGGTGGAGGAGCTCAACCCGATCGAGTGCCAGCGCTGGCTCGCCGCCCACCCCGAGGCGGTGGTGATCGACCTGCGTGAGCCGAACGAACACCACCGCGGCGCCCTACCCGAGGCGGTCCACATCCCGCGCGGCGTGCTCGAGTGCGCTGCCGACCTCGACCACCCGGACCGTGACCCCCGCCTCACCGACCCCGGCCGGCCACTGCTCCTCTACTGCCGCACCGGCGTACGCTCCGTCCTCGCCGCCCAGAGCCTCCAGCGCATGGGCTTCACCCAGGTGGTCTCCATGGCCGGCGGCTTCACCGACTGGGCCCTGGTAGGCGGCACGGTGGTGATCCCGCCACCGTCGCCCTTCGCGTAGACCACCTCCCCAACGGTCCTCGCCCCGCGCTCCCTGTCGCCCACTCGTCCGCGGCGGCGCAACGGCGCACCACGCCGGTGACGCGCTCCATCCGCGAAGGTGCGCGGTGGTTGGAAGTGGGCCAGTGGGTCGGACGCGGCAGGAGCGTGGCGAGAGGGAAGTCTTTTTTCGTTGCGCGGTCGATGGGTCGTCCACCGCACAAGCGTGGTAGCGCTCCCCCAGGTGCGCCGGCACCGCGCGTGGGATCGCGCGCACGGGCTACACCCAGGCAGCGCTCCCCCAGGTGCGCCGGCACCGCCCGCACGCCAGGCCACTGGGCGCGGCGGCCGCGCGGATCACCCGCCGCCCCCCCTCGCTGCCAGGGCCACGGCGCGTGGAGAGCCGCAAGGCGGCAGTCACCCCCCGTGGCCACGGCGAGCGAGGCGACCCGGGGGGTGGGAGGTCAGCCGAGGTAGAACGACAGGTGGGCGGCGAAATAGGCGATCAGGGGCAGGAGGGCGATGAGGAGCCAGGCGAAGAACTTCAAGAAGGCGTTCTGGGCGGTGATGTGGGCGAAATCGAGCCCCTGCTGGATCGTCGAGACCAGGGCCAGGGCGTCGCCCGCCTCCACCACCACCACGCCGCGGTAGCGCTGCGGGTCGCGCTCCGTCCCCGCGGCCAGGGGTGCGACGACCGCCACCACCGTGGTGCGTGAGAAGCGGCCTAGCTCGCGCGCCCGCACCAGCGTCGTCTCCCCGGTGCGGCAATCGGCGATCACCACCGGAAAGTAGTCGCCCTCTCCCGCCGCCGGGGCCGGGACACACACGACCCCCGGCGCCACATCCACGAGGGTGTGACACAGCTCCGGGTCCGGCCCCTCGGCGACCACCGCCACCCGCCGCAAGGGGTGGTTGCGCGCCAACGGCTGGACCACCTCGCGCCAGCCGCGTGGCAGGGGCAGGGAGGCCTCCGGGTTGTGGCTTGCCAGCCGGCGGATGCGGATGACGATGAAACCCACCACCACCGCCACGTAGGCGACCGTGAGGGTGGCGGCGATCCCCCGCGCCAGGGCGAGGAGAAAGCCGGCCACCCCGAGGAAGGTGGCCACCGCGTAGAGCAGGAGGACCACCTGGCGCTGGGAGAAGCCGGCGACCAGGAGGCGGTGGTGGATGTGGCCACGATCGGGACGGAAGGCGACGGTGAGCGATGGGATGCGCAGGGGCTGACCCGGCTGGAAGAGGCCCGACGCCGCCACCAGGCGGCGCATGAAGGCCGTACCCGTGTCCAACAGCGGCAGGCCGATGAGCAACAGGGGCGCGCCGATCGCCAACGTCGCCCCCTCCCCCTGCACCGCACGGACCGAGATCACCGCCAGGATGTAGCCGAGAAACAGCGACCCCGAGTCACCCATGAAGATCGACGCCGGGTTCATGTTGAAGGTCCAAAAGCCAAGCAGACTCCCCATCAGGACCGCGGCCAGGAAGGCGACGTCACCCTGACCGTTGAGCAGCGCCAGGGCAAAGATCAGGGCGGTGGCGATGATCGCCAGCCCCGCGGCGAGGCCGTCGAGGCCGTCGATCAGGTTGATCGCGTTCATCACCCCGACGATCCACAGGACGGTCAGGGGGTAGGCAAACCAGCCCAGGTGGAAGACGTGGACCAGGCCGGGGATGGAGATGTCGCGGACCACGTAGCCAAAGCCGATCATCACCACCGCCACCCCCACCTGCCAGAGGAGCTTGCGCACCGCGGCGAGGCCGAAGAGGTCGTCGTAGACCCCGACCAACAGGATGAGGACGCCGCCGTCGAGGATCTTGTTCACCTCGACGATGGTGAGCGCCACCCCGCCCACGCCGCAGTAGTCGTTGTAGACGATCGCCACCGTGGTGATGAAAAAGGCGGCGAAGATCGCCACCCCGCCAAGGCGCGGGATCCGTACCCGGTGGACCTTGCGGGCGCTGGGCTCGTCCACCAAACCCCACTCGAGGGCCATGCGCCGGATGAAGGGGGTAATCACCAAACCGAGGATGAAGGCGGCGGCGGCGAACTGCAGGAAGGAGGAGAGGTGCATGGGCGAGGGAGATCCAAGGCGGCGACCGCCGCCAGCTCTATTCTTTCATCGGGTCTTTCATCGGGTCTTTCATCGGACCCCCTTCGGGCGTGGCGCGGGGGGTGGACACCCGCGCAGCCTGACCGGCGCGCGCAGCCGGGGCGCGAGGGACGACACCCGGACCACGTAGGTGAGCCGCCGTCTCGCCATCTTACACGGCCACGGCGGCCGCGGACCACGCGCACCGCGGACCTCCCCGCTCCCACAGGCCGCACCGCCGCCCCTAGCCGTGCTCCCGTTCGAACGCCTCCATGAAGGCGACCAGCCGCGCCACCCCCTCCTCGGGCATGGCGTTGTACAGCGACGCGCGCATGCCGCCGGTGAGGCGATGGCCCTTCAACCCCACCAGCCCCGCCGCGGCGGCCTCGGCGAGGAAGAGGGCGTCGAGGCGCGGGTCGGCGAGGGTGAAGGGGACGTTCATCCGCGACCGGCTCGCGACCTCCGTGGGGCAGTGGTAGAAGGCGGAGCGGTCGAGAGCGTCGTAGAGCAGCGCCGCCTTGCGCCGGTTCACCAGCTCGATCGCCGCCACCCCGCCCTGCCGCTCCAGCCAGCCCGCTACCAGCCCCACCATGTAGATGGCGAAGGTGGGCGGGGTGTTGAACATCGAGTCGCCCGCCAGGTGGGTGCGGTAGGCGAGCATGGTGGGAAGCTCCGCCGCCGCCTCTTCCAACAGCGCCTCGCGCAGGATCACCAGACAGACCCCCGCCGGCCCGAGGTTCTTCTGCGCCCCGGCATAAATCATCGCGAAGCGCGACAGATCGAGGGGCCGGGAGAGGACGTTGGAGGAGCAGTCGGCGATCAGCGGCACGGCGCCGGTGGCCGGCGTGTACGGGTACTCGGTGCCGTAGATCGTGTTGTTGGTGGTGATGTGGCAGTAGCGCGCCTTGGGATCGAGGTTGAGCTCGTCTTGGCGCGGGATGCGGTGGAAGCCGTCCGCCTCGCTCGATGCCGCCAGGCGCACCCTCCCGAAGCGGCGCGCCTCGACCATCGCCTTCCCCGACCAGACACCGGTGTGGACGTAGTCGGCGCTCCCCCCGGCAAGGAGGTTCATGGGCAGCATGGCGAACTGGAGCGACGCGCCGCCTTGCAGGAAGAGGATGCGGTAACCGTCCGGGAGGGCGAAGAGGCGCGCCAGGCGCGCCTTGGTCTCCGCGAAGATCTCCTGGTAGAGGTCGCCGCGGTGGCTCATCTCCATCACCGACAGGCCGCGGCCGCGGTAGTCGGTGAGCTCCGCCGCCGCCTCTTCCAGGACCTCCTCGGCCATCGCCGCGGGACCGGCGGAGAAGTTGTAGATGCGCGCCATGGCGCCGGATTCTCGTCTGCGCGGGGGTCGCCCAACAAGATCGGCGCGCCGCGCGACGACCCAGCGCACACCGCGCCACCCACCGGGGGCGCGGGGAGGACCCCCCCACCCGCGTCACCGCTTTGCGCCCGCGACTCCGGCGGGGTCTGGAGGCTTGCCGCGCATGGCGGCGCGGAGAGGCAAGGGGGGGAGGACCCCCCCACCCGCGTCACCGCTTTGCGCCCGCGACTCCGGCGCCCCCCGGAAGGCGGCGGATTGTCCCCCCGCACGGCCCCAACCTACCGCGGGACCCCACTTCGCCGCGACCCCGCGGGGAGAGACCTCTGCGTCTCCGCGCGAGCCATCCCGTCCGAGCCCGCACCCTTCCCCGTGGCTGGCCCGCGACTCCCCTGCCACGCCGTGGCCGATGGGAACAACGTCCTGCCGACCCCTAGCGCGGGAAGGCGGCAGGGATGCCACCGTCGATGGGCAGGGTGGCGCCGGTGGTGGGGGTCTGGCGGGTGGCGAAGAAGAGGACACCGGCGGCCACGTGGTCGGCGGTCACCTCCACCTTCAGGAGGTTGCGATCGCGGTAGTAGGCGCGCAGGCCGGCCCCGTCGAGGCCGCGGGCGCGCATCCGCTCCGGCCCCACCTCCGCCCAAAGCTGCGACGGGATCGACTCGTCGCCGAAGACCGCGTCGGCGTTGATCATGTTCACCCGCACGCCCAGCGGCGCGAGCTCCAACGCGGCGATCTTGCCAAGCTGGTGGGCCGCCGCCTTGGCGCACGAGTAGGCGCCGAAGCCCGCGCCCGGGTCGAAGACGTTCTTCGACGAGTTGACGATCACGTCGCCACCACTGCCCTGCAACTCGAAGAGGCGGATGGCGGCGCGCAAGACCCGGTGGTAGCCCTGGAAGTTCACCGCCACCACCCGCGCCAGGTCTGCATCCGTCAGCTCCGCCAGGCGCGCCACGTGGGCGATGCCGGCGTTGAGCACGACGATGTCGAGGCCGCCGAAGTGGCGCGCCACCGCCGCCACCATCGCCTCCACCGCGGCGGCTTCGGTGACATCCGCCTCGACCGCGAGATGGGGAAGGGGGCCGAGGCGCGCCGCGGCGATGGCGAGACGGCCCGCGTCGAGGTCAGTGAGGCAGACACTGGCGCCGGCCTCCGCCAACCGCGCCGCCACCGCTGCACCGATGGCGCCTGCGGCTCCGGTGACCAGGGCGATCTTGCCGGCCAGCGGTGGCGGGCTCGCCTTGCCGAGCTTCGCCTGCTCCAACGACCAGTACTCCATGTCAAAGAGGTCGGCGAGGTCGAGGCCGCGGTACGGCCCCAGCCCCCGGCTCGCCGTCTTGGTGGCCACCGTGTGGGTGTAGATGTCGCCCGCGATCCTCGCCGCCTTGACGGTCGCGCCGATCGCCACCTGCCCCACCCCGTCGATGAGGGCGACGCGCGGCAACGGGTCGAGGCGGGTCCGGCTCACCCCCTGGGCCACACAGTTCTCGTCGAAGTAGACCGCGTACTCCTCGGCGAACTCCTCCAGGGCTCGGTCGAGGGTGGCGCGCACCCTTGTGGCGTCGTCCCAGTCGATCCCCTCCACCACCAGCGGGTGGGCCTTGGTGCGGATCACGTGGTCCGGGGTGAGCGGCGCGGTGCGCGCCAGGGCGCGCCCCTCCGGGTCGCCGGCGAAGGCGAGAAGCTCCGCGGTGGCGCGATGATCGAGAATCCAGTGGCGATGGGCCGGGTCGTGGCGGTGCAACAGGCCACGCAGGATCGGCAGGAGGGTGGCCGCGCGCGCCTGCGCCTGCGCCGGGGTGGTGACCGCCGCCAACGGGGTCGCGGCCGGGTGGGCAGCGAGGTAGCGCTCCGCCCGGTCCACCAAGGCGATGTGCAGCTCGTACGAGGCGCGCACGTCGTCGTCGAAGGTAAAGAGGCCGTGGTGGGCCAACACGATCGCGCGCGCCGCCGGGTTCGCCTCCACCACCTCCGCCACCGCCAGGGCGAGGGGGAAGCCCGGCATGATGTACCCGAGTACGACGATCTCGTCGCCGAGGGCGGCGCGGCAGTGGGCCTCCCCGTCGGCCTGGTTGGTCAAGGCGAGGATCGCGTCGGCGTGCGAGTGGTCGACGAAGCGGTAGGGGAGAAAGGCGTGGAGCAGGGTCTCCACCGACGGCGTCGGCGCGGAGCCATCGAGCAGGTGGGTGCGCAGCACATTGACCATCACCTCGTCGGGGAGGGTGGTAAGGGTGCGCAGGCGGCGGAGGTAGACGAGATCCACCGCCGGCAACCCGGCCGGCTCAATCGTGGCAAGGTCCCAGCCCGACCCCTTGATGAACAGGACCTCGCGTCGCTCGCCGAAAAGGTCGACCACCTCACCCTTCGCCGAGGTGTTGCCGCCACCGTGCTGCACCAGGGCCGGTTCCGCCCCGAGCAGGCGCGAGGTGTAGACGCGCAGGGCGAGGACCTCGCCGTGGCCCGCGTAGCGGTCGCGATAGGCGTGGGCGTCGGCGTCGGACCAGCGGCTCTCCATGGCGCCGCTTTGTAACGGCACCTGCCCCGGCTGTCCACCGCGCCCGGACCCCAATCCAATCTTTTGTTTGTAATCTGCTAGGCTCCGCCACCGTTTCGCGGCGGTCAGAAGCCTGCCGCTGTTTTTGGGAGAGCTACCCGTGAGCCAGGAGCCGCGCTACTCGATCGTCATCCCCGCCTTCAACGAGGAGGGCAACGTGGAGCCCCTCAGCCGCGAGGTGGCGGAGGTGATGGAGCAGGTCGGCGAACCGTACGAGATCGTCTGGGTCGACGACGGCTCGCGCGACGCCACCGCCGCGCGCGTGCGCGAGGTGGCCACTGCCGGTCTCACCCCGCGCGGCGAGGTGCGGCTGTTGCAGGTGGGGAGCCAGTCGGGCCAGACCTCCGCCATGGACCTCGGCCTGCGCGCCGCGCGCGGCGCGGTGATCCTCACCCTCGACGCGGACCGCCAGAACGACCCGCGCGACATCCCCAAGCTGCTTGCCGCGCTCGATGGCTTTGACGTGGCGGTGGGGTGGCGCCAGGAGCGCCAGGACACGGAGGTGAAGCGGTTCACCTCGAAGATCGCCAACGGGATCCGGATCGCGGTCACCGGCGACACGATCCACGACACCGGCTGCTCCCTGAAGGCGTTCCGCCGGCCGGTGATCGGCGACATCAAGCTCTTTCACGGCATGCACCGCTTCCTCTCGACCCTCGCGAAGATGGAGGGGTACCGGGTGGTGGAGGTCCCCGTCTCCCACCGGCCGCGGGTGGCGGGCACCTCCAAGTACTCCACCCTCAACCGCCTGATCGGGCCGCTCCTCGACCTGTTGGCGGTGCGCTGGATGCAGTCGCGCTCCCTCTACCGGCGGCGCCACGACGGATGACGGTGCGCGCATCTTGGCTCCTCACCGCCTGCCTCGGCCTGGCGAGCGCGCCGGCAACGGCGGACCTCCTCGGCCAGGTGACCGGGATCCGCGACGCCCGCCCCCTGCCAGCGGGGGCGGTGGAGGCGGCGGCGTGGTCGGAGTGGGTAAGCGGCGAGGGGCGCGACTTCTTCGAGAGCAACCAAGACCGCCTCTCCGCCCCATGGCTCTACGCCGCCTACGGTCTGAGCGACCGGGCGATGGTGGAGGCGGCGGGCGACTACCGGTTCGTCGACGACGAGCGCACGGGCCGCGCCGACGGCCCCGGCGACCTGCGCCTGGCGGTTCAGGTGGCGCTGCCGCCAGCCCCCTGGCGGACCACCACCGTGGCGGCGCGGGTCGGGGTGAAGCTGCCCAACGCGGATGACACGGTGGGGCTGGGAACCAACGAGACCGACACTGCCTTCACCCTGCTTGTCGCCACCCGTCTCACCGAACGCTGGCACCTCCTGGGCCACGCCGGCCTGGAGATCCTTGGCGACCCACGCGAAGGGGCGGTGCAAGACGACCTCCTCGCCGCGGCGATCGGTATTGAGGGGCGCCTCGGCGGCTGGCTGACCCGCTTCGGAGTGGCAGGGCGCGAGGCAAGCAACAACGGCAACGACGCCCTCCGCGTCACCTCCGCCGCCCTCCACCCCCTCGGCCGCCATCTCGCCCTCCTCGCCGGCGGCCAGACCGCCCTCGGGGGGCTGGCCGCCGACTGGGGGGTGATGGTCGGTCTCGCCTGGCACCCCACCGCCGAGGGATGGTGAGGGGCGGCGCCGGTCCGCGCCGCGCGTGAGCCACCCCATGGCAATCCCCGACACGAGCGCGCCGCGCTGGCTCGACCCCTGCTTGGCGCTGGCGGCGGCCACGCTGATCGGTCTCCTCTTCTTCCGCCTCGGAAGCCATCCCTTGATGGAGACCTCCGACGCGCGCTACGCGGAGATCAGTTGGGAGATGGTCCACACGGGCGACTGGCTCACCCCGCGGATGAACTTCGCCATCCACCTCGACAAACCACCCCTGGCGAACTGGCTCGGGGCGGTGGGGCTCACCCTCCTCGGCCACTCGGAGGGGGCGGTACGGGCGCCCCTGGCGGCGGCGGCGCTGCTCTGCCTGTGGCTCGTCTACGCCACCGGCACGGGGCTGTTCGGCGGCCGGGCCGGGCTCGTCGCCTGCCTCATCCTCGGCACCTCGCCGCTCTTTTTGTTCATGGCGCGACTGTTCACCACCGACCTCTACCTCTGCTTGTTCGTGGTCGGGGCGTACGCCAGCTTCCTGCGCGCCTACGCCCAGGCGCAACCGCCGCTCGTCTGGCGCCTCGGCTTTGCCCTCTGCCTCGCCCTCGGCTTCCTCACCAAGGGGCCGGTGGTCTGGCTCCACACCCTGGCGCCGATCCTCCTCTTCCACTTTGTCTGGGGGCAACGCGGCCGACTCGCCCCCTTCTTCGCCCCCCTGCCCATCGCCTGCTTCGTGGCGGTGGCCGCACCGTGGTTCGTCGCCGTCGGGCTCGCCCACCCGCAGGTGTGGGACTTCTACCTCCACCACGAGCTCGTCGCGCGGGTGAGCGGTGACGCTTTGCAGCGCCGCCAGCCGGTCTATTACTTCCTGCCGATCCTCCTCGGTGGCCTCGCCCCCTGGTCCCTCTGGCTGCCGTGGCTGGCGCGCGCCGGGGCGCGCGAGATCACCGGGGTCCTCCTGCCGATCCCCGGGGTCCAGCGCCTCCTCGCCTGTTGGCTCATCGTCCCGTTCGTCGTCTTGTCCTTGATCCCCTCGAAGCTCCCCCCCTACCTCCTGCCCCTCCTGCCCGCCGCCGCCCTATGGGGTGGCGCCTGCATGGTGCCGTGGCTGGCGTCCAGGCCGCGGCCGCCAGCGCGCGTCGTCCCCATCCTCCTGCTGGTGGTGACCGCGGCGGTGGCGGCGGCCGGGGTGGTCGTCTACCGCCACCACCTCGACGACTGGACCGTCGCCCCCATGGGGCCGGTGGTGGTCGGCTTCTGGAGCTCCGTTGCCACCCTCGTGCTGGTGGCGGTGGCGATCCGCCGCGGCGGCCGGGCCACCACCCTGGTGGCGGTCCTCGCCCTCGCCCTCGCCTTCGACCTGACCGGGATCTACCAGCTCCCGAACACCAAGCCAAACTACCGTTACCACCGCCTCGCCCGCGACCTCGCTGGCCGCCTGACCCCGGACGACCAGCTCCTCACCTACAACCGCTACCTGCGCGGCCTCCCCTTCTACCTAGAGCGGCCGGTGACCCTCGCCCGCTACCCCAACTGGGACCACCCCCTGGAGCAAGATCCCACCCTCGGCGGCCGCCACCTGGAGAGCGCCGCGGAGATCGCCGCCCTCATGCGCCGCGCCGGACGCACCTTCGTAATCGTCGAAGAGCGCGCCATCCCCGACCTTTTGCGCGACGCGGGGGTGCGACTCTACGAGTGGGACCGCCAGGCGCAGTACCGCCTCCTGTGCACCGTGCCGCCCCCCGCCCCCAAAGAGCCGGCGTAAGCGCGCCGCGCGCGCCGAGACGCTGGGACGCGAAGAGGGGGGGCGCGGCGGGAAGGCCCCGCCGGCGACCGGGCTGGGCGCCGTGCGGGCCGGGAGGGGGCGTTACACGAAGCCACGAAGGGGGAGCGATCTCTCGTGACCTTGGCCACGCCGGTGGCAGGGATGGACCCCGGGTAGCGCGGGAACGGGGGCGTCCCACGAAGCCACGAAGGGGGGGCGTCGCCGGGGCGCGCCAACCGATCAGCCACCGCCCGGAAGGTGGGTCTGAGGGAGGGGGGATAGGGGATGGGGGATGGGGAGGGTAGTGGCCCTGCGGGCCGGCGAGATCGCGCCGCTGGGTCACCCACCCGCCGCGCCCGCCGCGGGCCTCAATCCAACCCTATCCCCTCTCCCAGCCCTCACCGCTCCCCTCGTCATCCCTTGGCGATTTCGCCACACTCGCGCCCATGGACGCCGCTACCATCCTCGTGGTCGAGGACGACAGCTCCGCGCGCGAGGCGTGTCGCATCCTGTTGGAGGACGCCGGCTACCAGGTGGAGGTGGCGGGCGGTGGCGAGGCGGCAATGGAGCGCCTCGGCGGTCACCATGACATCGCGCTGGTCCTCACCGACCTGCGCATGCCCGGGGTGAGCGGGCTGGATCTCCTCGACTACGCCCACCGCTACTACCCGGACCTGCCGGTGGCGATGATGACCGCCCACGGCTCTGCCCGGCAGGAGCAGGAGGCATTTGCCCGCGGGGTACGCGCCTTCATCCCCAAGCCGTTCACCGAGGAGGAGCTTCTCGCGGCGGTGGAGCAGGCCCTCGACCGGCGGCGGCTGCTGGCGGAGAACGAGCAACTTCGCCAGCGGATCGAGGCGGGCGAGACGCGCCACGGCATCCTCGGCAAGAGCGAGGCGATTGGCGCGGTCCTCGATCGGGTGGACAAGGCTGCCGCCACCGATTGCACGGTCTTGGTCACCGGCGAGAGCGGCACCGGCAAGGAGCTGGTGGCGCGCGCCATCCACCGGGCCAGCCGGCGGAGCAAGGCCCCCTTTGTCGCGATCAACTGCGGCGCGGTCCCCGAGACCCTCTTGGAGAGCCAACTGTTCGGCTACCTGCGCGGTGCTTTCACCGGCGCCGACCAGGACCGCGCCGGCCTGCTGGCCGCCGCCGAGGGGGGGACCCTCTTCCTCGACGAGATCGGCGACCTCGCGCCGAGTTTGCAGGTGAAGCTCCTGCGCGTCCTCCAAGAGCGTGAGTACACGCCGCTCGGCAGCCAGACGGCGCGGCGGGTCGACGTGCGGGTGATCACCGCCACCCACCGCAACCTGCGCGACCAGGTAGCGGCGGGCGCCTTTCGCGAGGACCTCTACTACCGCCTCGAGATCCTGCCCATCCACATCCCGCCCCTGCGCGAGCGGGCGAGCGACATCCCGCTGCTGGTCGACCACTTCCTCGCCCAGGCGCGGGAAGAGGCGCGGCGGCCCGAGCTGCACCTGGCGAAGGGTGCCCTCGGGCGGATGGTGAACCACCCGTGGCCGGGCAACGTGCGCGAGCTAGCCAACGCCCTCACCCGCGCGGCGGTCCTCTCCGACAGCGACGCGATCGACCCGATTCCCGCCGGCCGGCCCTCCCTCGCCGACCTCCTCCCCGAGGAGGCGCTTCCCGCCGGCAAGACCGCGACCCTGGCGGATGTCCTCGCCCAGGCGGAGAAGGCGTACATCGTCGAGGTCTTGGAGCAGTGCGAGGGCAACCAGGTGCGCGCCGCCGAGCTGCTCGGGGTCAGCCGCCGCACCCTCTACAACAAGATCCAGCAGCACAACATCCGCAAACAGTTCCGCGCCGAGTAGGGAGCCATGCGCAGGCGCGGTGCGCGGGGGACGGCGGGGAAGTGGACCGCGCTTTCCAGGGAGGCGGCGCGCGCCGGCGAGGTTGGGCTCGCGCAGAGGCGCAGCGGCGCGAAGGACGCGCCCCGTCGTTTTGCAGCGCAGTGGCTCCCCGCGGAGGGTGGCCGCCAGGCACGGGGGACAGCCCCTGGAGAACTCCGCCTGATTTATTGGGGCGCCGCGGCGCCGCGCCCCTCTGCGCCGCACCCCTCTGCGCATCCCCGCCTCTTTGCGCGCGCCCCGCATTCCTGGCGCCCCTGCCGCGGCGCGGCGGCCGCGGTTGACGCCGCGCCTCCTCGTTGGCGATCGCGCCGTGGCCCCATCCGCGCCCGAAGGAGGGGATGCGCCTACCCCGCCGCCCTCGGTCCGGCGGGGGCGAGGGGGATGCGGATCCCAAAGGTGGTGCGGCCGGGGCGGCTCTCGCTCAGTTGCAGGGTGCCGCCGTGGTCGCGGGCGATGCGGTAGGCGATGGCGAGGCCGAGGCCGGTCCCCTCGCGCCCCTTGGTGGTGATGAACGGCTCGAAGAGATGGGCACGCACCTCCGGGTCCATCCCCGGGCCGTCGTCGGTCACGGTGATCTCGATGGCGCCGCCCGTCACCCCGGCGATGACCGCCACCTCGCCCGCCTCCCCCGCCGCCTCGCGGCCGTTGCGGATGAGGTTGACGAGCATCCGGGTGAGGGCATTCGCGTCGCCGAAGATCGCCGGCAGGACGCCGGCAACCCGCAGGTCGACCTCACCCCCCGCCTGGACCACCGCCTGGCGCACCACCTCGCCGACGTTCACCGGTGCGGTGGTGGGGCTCTCGCTGTGGGCGAAGTCGAGGAGCCGCCGCACCAGCCCCTGTACGTAGGTGGCGGAGTCGAGGATCAGGGCGAGTTGGTGCGCCTCGCGGCTCTCCTCCGTGCTATTGCGATGCAACCGCCGGGCGAGGTTGGCGATGGTGGTGGCGGGGGTGGCGAGGTCGTGGGCCACCTCCGCCGCCACCCGGCCGATGGCGGTGAGCCGCTCCTGGCGCACCAGCGTGGCCTGCGCCTCGGCGAGGCGGTGGACCATCCGGTTGAAGGTGGCGGCAAGGTAGCCGATCTCGTCGGGTCGCTCGACCGGCAGGATGACGCCGAGTTGGCCGCTCGTCTCGATCGCCGCGGCGGCGCGGGTGATCTCCTCCAACGGCCGGGCGAGGCCGCGCGCCAGGAGCGCGGCCAGAAGCAGGGCCACCACCACCGTGCCGCCGCCCACGAGTTGGAGCAGCAGGCCGGTGCGTTGCATGGGGGCGAGGGCGCTAGCCCGCGCCTCGCGCAGGGTGAGGACCCACCCGAAGCCGGGAAAGTCGCGATAGCCACGCGACCGCGCCTCGCCGACGATCTCGCCGGTCAGGCGATCGACCCGCGCCGCCAGGCCGCCCTTTTCCAGGGCCGGCTCTACCTCCTCGCCCGCCTGGATCGCGACCCGCACCGGATGGCCGAGCTTGGCGAGGCGGAGGTTCACCCCGTCGAGGAAGACCGCCACCGCCGCCGGGTCGATCCGCGCCACCAGCACCCCGAGGGGCGCTCCGCCCCCGGGGGCGGGGATCGGCACGGCGAAGAGCACCTCGGGAACGCCGCCGTCGGCCTTCAGGTTGGCCTCCTGGTAGGTGGGCGCGCCCTTGCGGATCGCCTGAAACCAGGGGCTCTCCGCCTCCCACCGGCCGACGGCGGTCACCACCGAGTCCGCCACCACCTTGCCGGCCGCGTCGAGGCAGTAGAGGCCGGAATAGACGCCGTACTCGGCGCGCAGGCCGACCAGGGTCTGGACGATGCGCCGGTCGAGGTCGTCGACCGCCACGTCGCCCATCACCTCCAGGCGCGCCCAGGAGGTGGCGTTGCGGTAGCGCTCGAAGAGGAAGCGATCGAGGCGATCGAGGGTGTCGGCGGCAAGGGAGGCGTGGCCCGCCCCGGCCGCGGCCAAGACATGCTGTTGCTCGACGCCGTACTCCACCGCCACCAGGGCAAGGAGCGGCAGGAGGGTCACCGCCACCACCGACAGGGTGATGCGCCGGCGCAGGGTCACGGCCTCCGCCCCTCCTCCCGCGCCGCGGCCGCCTCTTCCGCCTCTCCGACCACCCGCACCGCCAGCGCGCCCGGGTGGGGGAGGCCGGCGGGCACGTACCCCACCGCGCCCGCCACCCGGGCGACAAATAGGGCAACGGCGCGATACGAGGCCAGGGCCCGGGGCGGGAAGCGGCCCTGGTAATAGGCACTCTGCCAGGTATCGCGCACCGTCTCCTCCCCCTCGGGAAAGAGCCAACGGCCGAGGGTTTCGCGCACCGGCGAACGCGGCGGGCCGTTCACCGCCACCACCACCGTGCCGCCCGGCCAGCGGGTGATCTGGCCCAGGTAGATGCGGCGCAGGGTGAGGCGAGTGAGGAGAGGTGGCGCGTCACCCGGATGGGCGATGACGATGAACGGGCGCCCCGCCTCGGCCGCCGTGCCACCCGCCAGGGAGGGCACGACGAGGAGGCAGAGGCAGAGCGCCAGGAATAGAGGGCGAGGATGCGCCATGGGAGCCGGTCGGACTTTCGCGATCGTGTGCCGAAGCAAGGGCGCATGGGCCCGAAGGAGGTTGCAGGGCCCGGAACCAGCGGGCTGCAAATGAACGTGCATCCACACCCATGGACGCGAATGGTTTTTTGGGGCGGCGGACACCGAGGTCACCACGACGGCCCGGTGGCTACACGGCGCCGCGGAGCGCTTACTTCAGCGCGTGGACCGCACCCTCCCCGTCCACGATGTGCACCGCTGCGCGGCCATTCGCGGCTCGATCCAACGGCCATCTTCCAAGGCCTTGACCCAGACACACCGCCCTCCATCCAACCGCCTGACCCCCATTCTCGCGGTAAACGCCCGACATGCGCTGAACTCAGAAGAAGGTCGCCACCGAGGCGAGGAAGGCGCCGTCGCTGCCCTCGCGATCGCCCCCCTGGCGAAGCTGCACCTCGCCCTTGATCACCAGCGGAGAGAGGATGTGCAGGACCACGCCGGCCACCGTCCGCCGGTCGGCGCGGCGCGCCGCGCGGCCACGGAACCACTCGTAGCGCGCCACCGGGGTGACCCGCCCCCAGGTCACCGCCCCCTGCAGGAAGCCGCCCTCGGGACTCCCCGGGCTGTCCACGCCGCGCGCCCCACTCACCACCCCCTCGCCCTTCACCTCCACGCGCTCGACCCGCCAGCGGAAGTCGAGGCCGTAGTCGGTCTCGTGGGCGTCGGCGAAGCGGTCGTCCGCGTCATCCAGGAGCGACGCGCCCACCTCCAGCCACGACCCCGGCCGCACCGCGACCCGGCCGCCGTACGCCTTGCGGAAGTTCGCGTCGTGGCGGTCCGGGTCGCGGCCGCGGCCGTTCGCCAGCCAGAGGCGGTAGTCCGCCTCCCACGCACCGAAAAAGAGGGTGCCGAGGCCAAGCAGGCCGGTGGACGCCTCGGGGACCACCTCCTCCACCACCAAGGGGCGCGAGGTGGTGAGCTGCAAGGGGTCGGCGTGGTTGACGATCCAGGACCCGAAGGGGGTGAGGAACTTGCCGAAGCGCGCCTGCACCGCATCGCGCGGGTGAAAGTCGAGCAGGGCCCGCTCCAGGCGCACCTGCGCCACGTCCTCAACCGCGCCGCTCGCCGCGTCGATCTGCCGCCGGTCGTGGAAGAACTCGATCTCGGCAAAGACATTGAGCCGGTCGTTCAGGGGCGAGTTGAAGTAGAGGGAAAACTCCTCTTGGTCGAAGGTCGAGGGCTCCCCCTCGAAGCGCTTCAGGGCGGCGACCATGTAGCCCTGGAGGCGGAGAGAAGAATCGAGCGCCGCACCCCTCTCCTCCGCCAGACCGGGGTCCGGCCCCGCCGCCTCGAGGCGATGTTCCAACTCGTCGAGGCGTCGCTGCTGGTCGGCCACCGTGTGGCGCAGACCCTCGACCTCCGCCCCCACCGCCGCGGCCGGATCGGCCGCCGCCGGGGGCGCGGCGAACAAGAGGGCGAGGAAGATCCCAGTGGACCACACGGCGGCCATTCTTGCGGGGACGACTCGGATTGCAAGGGAGGCGAAGAGCGGCGGGGGCGAGACGCTGATCCGGACTGAGGTCGGGCGCGGCCCCGGCGACCGTGGAGGAAGGCACCCGGATCGGTGTCGGGCGGCGAGAGGGCGTGGCATCCCCCTTTCGCCGCGACCACAAAAAGGGCGGGCCGACCCGAGGGCCGGCCCGCCCACCCACCCGCAGCGAGGAGGAGGAGGACGCTGGCGGGCGAGATGCGATCTACAGGGTTGCCAGGTAGGCGGCGATGTCCGCGGCGCTGGAGACCAGGCTGGCGAAGGCGGGCATGGACCCCTTGCCGTTGGTCAGGACGTTGGTCAGCGTCGCCTCGCTGGCGCCAACGATGTTCGGACCCGCGCCGCCCGCGGCGGCGGATCCGTGGCAACCGGCGCAGCTCGCGGCGTAGGCCGTCTGCCCGGCAACGGGGTCAGCCCCACCGCCACCCTCGGTGGTGCAGGTGGCGGAGCAGCCGTCGCCGGCGGTGGTGTTGTGGTCGTCGCACTGCTCACCCGTCTCGACGGTGCCATTACCGCACACCGCACCAACCGGGGGGTTTGCCGCCGATGGATCGGCGAGGTAGGCGGCGATGTCCGCGGCAAAGTCGACCAGGTCAACAAAGGCGGGCATGCCCTCGTCGTTGCCGCTGGCCAGCACCTTGGCCACCTCGGCAGTGGAGCTGTCGCTGATGTCGTCGGTCACCGTACCCCCGGTGCCGGTGGCGCCGTGGCAGCCGGTACAAGCCGCGAACTTCGCCAAGCCGTCCGTGGGATTGCCGGTGGTCATGTTGTCCTGCACGTGGCTGTCGTCCTCACCGTCGTTGCTGTCCACCGTGCCATCGCCGTCGTCATCCGTGTCGCGATCGCTGTCCATGCCGTCGTTGTCGAAGTCGTGGGTGTGGCTATCTTCGGTATTGCCGATGCCATCGTTGTCGATGTCGGGATCAACACTGTCGTTGATGCCGTCGTTGTCGTGGTCGAGGGAGAGGTCCTTGCCGCTCGCCCCGTCCGAATCCTGCGCGTTGGCGAAGCCGTCGTTGTCCTTGTCGGTGTCCACCAAATCCGGGATGTGGTCGCCGTCGGTATCGGTGGTGCCCATCAACGGCTCCGCCGGCTCGGGCATACCGGTCGACGGCTGGGTGCCCGTCACGGTCACAAAGTCGCCATTCACGATCTCCACCGTCCGCGCGGTGTCGTCAACCATGATGGTGCCGAGGTCGATGGCGGTCGTGCCGCTCACCACCGTGAACTCCGAGACCGTGGTGTCACTCGCGTCCTTGTAGACCATCGCCGAGATGATGCCGCTGGCGTCGGAGATGATGAGGACGTAGTCGTGGCCGGTGGGGACGGTGAGGGTAAAGCCATCGGTGACCCCGGTGGCCGAGTCGGCGGAGTTGCCGCTCTCGTCCACCGCCACGATGTTCACCCCGGCGGCGAGGGCGCTGGCGTGAAGGCTGGCGGCGCCCGCAGGTGCGTCGACGTTGCCGGTGATGTCGGCGGTCTCGGTGGAGCTACCGCTGCCGCCACCACACGCCATGGCGGTGGCCAGCAGGGAGGCGGCGGCCAAGTTGAGGGTGAACTGGGTGGATGTACGCATGGGACTCTCCTTAGGGATGGGGGCCGGCCCGATGCCGGCCACGGGTTAGACAACTGCAGGGTTAGGGCCTCTCCTCCACGGCCGCCAGCGTATCGGCGACGACCGGCCGGAGGTCGATCTCGCGCGGAGCGAAGGTGCGGTGCGCTTCGGGGTGGATGGCGACCCCATCACGGTCGATGGCACCGGCCTGGGCGCCCAAGGCGGTGGCGTCATCCCCCCACACCACGGCCTGCTTGCCATCGTCGCCAGTGCCACCGATGGAATCGTGGTAACTGGCGGGGCGTCGGCCGCGGAAGGCGTCGTCACCCGTGAACCGGAGGGAGTCGTCGTGACCGGCGGGGAGCACGAGACGGAAGGCGTCGTCCCCCACCGGGCGGGCGACGATCCACCCCTGCCATCCGCCGCCGCCACCCGGCGGGTGGGCGCAGGATCGACGGGGTGCGGACCGGCCACCGCCTGCACCCTCGCGGTGGCCACCACGGCGGCGGCGGGCAGGGTGGCGACCTCCCTAAGGGCGGGGATCCGGGTGGAGATGGGGTTCATGGCCGGGCGTGGGCTGGAGGGTGTGACTTTCGATGTTTGGGATTACTTTCCCATAAAGCAACCACCGTACCAACCACGGTGGGTCCTGACCAGCCCCCCCTTCAGCCTCCCCATCGACGGCCTAACTGCTTATTGCATATGCACGATCAAAACTTTTTCCAGCAAACTCGCGGACCCCAGTGGGCGACCGGCGGTGTGACACATCCGCGACAGATGGGCAAGAGTTTGCCCACGCTGGCAGCAGCCCCCTCGGGTGTCCTCCGCCCCCGGCGTCCAGCCGGTAGGCAGTTGCCCCCCTCTTCGTGCGCCTGCGGCGCACGCGTGGCCCCACCGCTCTGCCAGCCCCGTAGGCAGTGGACCGCAGGCAGTGGAGAGTAGGGGGTAGACCGCCGGTCGTGACCGTCGATCTGGCCCTCGCCCGAATCCCCCCCCTAACCTCAGCCCGCCCCCGCCCCATGCCCGAGCTTCCCGAGGTGGAGACCCTGCGCCGCTCCCTGGTGGGCCACCTGGTGGGACACCGTCTGGTGGCGGTCACGGTCCGCGAGGCGCGCCTGCGCGAGGAGGTGGACCGCGACGGTCTCGCCGCCTGCTGTCCGGCGACCATCAAGGCGGTGGGGCGGCGCGCGAAGTACCTCCTCCTCCACCTCGACCGGGACCGCACCCTCCTCTTCCACCTGGGGATGAGCGGCCGCCTGGTGGTCGAGCCCCCCGGCGCGGCGTGGGCGCGCCACGACCACCTGCGCCTGTGGCTCGACGACGGCCGCCTCCTCACCTACCACGACCCGCGCCGCTTCGGCCGTCTGGTGGTGGCAACGACCAGCGGGCTGGCGGACCACCCGCTCCTCGCCCACCTCGGCCCTGAGCCCCTCGGCCCTGACCTCACCGCCGCAAACCTCGCCCGCGCGGCGGCGGGGCGCAGCCGACCGATCAAGCCCTTCCTCATGGACGGCCGGGGGGTGGTGGGGGTGGGCAACATCTACGCCTGCGAATCGCTCTTCATGGCGGGGATCCACCCAGCCACCGCCGCCGGCCGCATCCGGCCGGTGCGCTGGGAACGGCTGGTGGCGGCGATCCAAACGGTGCTCGCCGCGGCGATCGCTGCGGGCGGTACCACCCTGCGCGACTTCGCCGACGCCGACGGCCGTGGCGGCCTCTACCAGCTCCACACCCGCGTCTACGGCCACGCGGGCGAGCCGTGCCAGCGGTGTGGCCGGACGATCCGGCACACGGTCCAAACGGGACGGGCCACCTTCTACTGTCCGGGATGCCAGCACTGAGGAGCAACGAACCGATGGCGACCCGACCGAACCCGACCGGCCCACCGGCGACGGCGACCGAGGCGATGGCGTGCTACGCGATCTGCGCGCCGGGAGTGGAGCGGCTGGCGGCCACCGAGCTCGACCACCTCGGGGCGCGGGTCGAGGGCCAGGAGAGGGGCGGCATCCCCTTCACCGCCGACCTCGCCACCCTCTACCGCGTCCACCTCCACGCCCTGCTCCTCCACCGGGTGGTGGTGCGGATCGCCACCTTCCGGGCGGGGGCGCTGCCGGAGCTCTTTCGCCGCACCCGACAGATCGCGTGGGAGGGGTGGCTCGCCGCCGGAAGCACGGTGGACGTGCGTGCCACCAGCCACCAATCCCGCCTCTACCACACGGGCGCGATCGCCGAGCGGGTGGCGCTGGCGGTGGCGGAACGGCTCGCCGAGTCCCGCGGCCGCAATCCACCTGGCCCCGACCTACGCGACCGCGACCCAGCAGGGCACAACCTGCGGGGCCCCGCGCGGCGCGACCTACCCGGCGGCCCCAACGCGAGCGCCCCCAAGTCAGACGACCCCGGCCCAGCCGGCCTACCCGGCGGCGGCGAAAGCCGCGGCAACACCCCGGGTGGCGGCGGGTGGGCCGAGCCCCCACCGCAGCTCCTCCTCGCCCGCCTCGACGAGAACCGTTGCACCCTCTCCCTCGACGCCTCGGGCGCGCTCCTCCACCGCCGCGGCTACCGCCTCGCCACTGGCCGCGCGCCGCTGCGCGAGTCCCTCGCCTGCGCCGTCCTTGCGCTCGCCGGCTGGCGACCGGGGCTGCCGCTGCTCGACCCCATGTGTGGCGCCGGGACCTTCGCCATCGAGGCGGCGCGGCAGGGACTCGGGATCGCCCCGGGGGTGGAGCGGAGCTTCGCCTTCCAGCGCTGGCGCACCTTCGACACCGTGCGGTGGGCGGAGCTGGTAGCGACGGCGGAGGTCCACCGGCGGACCACCCTGGCCGCACCGATCCATGGCTCGGACCGCGACCCCAGGGCGGTGGCGGCGGCGCGGGCGAACGCCGCGCGCGCCGGCGTGGCCACGGTGGTGACCTTCGACACAGGGGATCTCTTCAACCTCACCCCCACCGGACCCGCCGGGGTGGTGGTCCTCAACCCGCCCTACGGCCGGCGGATCGGCGGCGGCGACGCGACCCTCTACCGCCGCCTCGGCGACCTGCTCCGCGACCGCCTTCCTGGCTACACCTACGCGGTGGTCTGCCCTACCCCGACCCTCGCCGACGCCACCCGCCTATCCGGCAGGCGCGTGCTGCTCACCCACGGCGGCCAGCGCGTGGTGGTGGTGGCGGGACGGCTCTCTCCTCAGATCCCCGACCTCCGCCCCTTCCAGTAGTCCGGTTGGGGGGTGGAGATGCATCACCGCATCGTCTCGTAGACCTCAATGGCAAGCTCGCGACCAAGACCCGCACGGCACCCCTCGTCATCGGTGATCGCCTGCCCAAGCTCCTCTTCTGCCGCCGGATGAGAGGCGTAAGTCATGGAGCAAATCGACCCCGAATCCGGGAAAAGAGGCCATCCCCAGGGATGGCCTGGGCATCTCCAGAACCCAGCTCCTTTCACCGTTGTCGGGCGATCCCACCCCACTTGGCATCGATGTCTACCTCTGGGAGAGAGCGCTCCGCCCCTTCGACGGAGAGGAGTCCAGGTAACCGCTCCTGCCCCCGCCCAGCTTGATCATCCCGCGGGGAATATCAGCGCACCCGCACCAGGGTCTCGCCCGGGTTTACCGGGTCGCCCTCCGCGCAGTAGATCTCGGCCACCGTGCCGGCGATGGGGGTGTGGATCTCGTTCTCCATCTTCATCACCTCCACCACCAAGACCGTGTCACCGGCGGCGACCTCGTCGCCCGGCTTGGCCACGACGCGGACCACGGTGCCGGGCATGGAGGTGGTGATGTCGCCATCCTCGACCGCGGCTGGCCTTCCCCCTCCCTTCTTCCCCACCGGTTCGAGGTTGGCATCGAGGTAGGGGACGATCTCTTGCAGGGTCTCCACCACCACCTCTTCAAGCTGGCCATCCACGTAGAGGAAGAAGGGGCGGCCGCCGTCCTCCCCCTTGGCGCCCGCGCCGCCCACCTGGACGTGGTACTGCTCGCCGTGGACCGAAATGCGAAACTCCGACGGCACCAGACAGCCCGAGCTCGCCGGCGGCGCCTGTTCGAGGCCGTGCGGCAGCGGTTCGAGGATGGTGCCGTCGGCACGCGCCTGGAAAAAGTCACGCGCCTGTTTCGGGAAGAGGGCGTAAGAGAGGACGTCCTCGATGCCGGTGGCGAGGTCGTTGATCTCCTCCTCCGCCTTCTCCAGCTCCGGCGCCAAGAGGTCGGCGGGGCGGCCGGTGAACGGCTCCTCGTCACCGATAATCATCTTCTGCACCTTGAGATTCTTCGGCGCCGCTGACTGGCCGTAGAGCCCCTTAAAGTAGTTCTTGGTCTCCGCGGTAATCGACTTGTAGCGCTCGCCGGTGAGGACGTTGAGGGTCGCCTGGGTGCCGACGATCTGGCTCGACGGGGTGACCAGGGGCGGATAACCCATGTCCTTGCGCACCCGCGGCACCTCCGCCATCACCTCCACCATGCGGTCCAAGGCGCCCTGCTCGCGGAGCTGGTTGGCGAGGTTGGAGATCATCCCGCCGGGCACCTGATAGTGGAGTGTCTTGGGGTCGACGGCGTTGTACTCGCTCTCGTACTCCACGTACCCCTTGCGCAGCTCGCGCACCTCCCGGGCGATCTCCTCTAGCCGGTCGACGTTCAAACCGGTGGGCCGATCGCTCTCCTCGAGGATCGCCACCATGGTCTCGCACGGCGCGTGGGAGGTGCCACCGGCCATCGAGGAGATCGCGGTGTCGATGATGTCCACTCCCGCCTCCACCGCCTTGGTGAGGGTCGCCACCGCCATCCCCGAGGTGTCGTGGGAGTGGAGGTGGAGCGGCACGCCGAGGGCCGCCTTCAGGGAACGGATGAGCTCATACGCCGCGTGCGGGGTGAGGAGCCCCGCCATGTCCTTCAGGCAGATGGTCTGGCACCCCATGTCCTCCAGCCGGCGTGCCATCTCCACGAACAGCTCCGGGGTGTGGACCGGCGACTGGGTGTAGCAGACGCTCCCCTCCACGTGGACGCCCACCTGCAACGCCTTGCGGATCGGCACCTCCAGGTTCCGGAGGTCGTTGAGGGCGTCGAAGATCCGAAAGACGTCCATCCCGTTCACCGCCGCCACCTCGATGAACTTCTCCACCACGTCATCCGCGTAGTGGCGATACCCCACCAAGTTCTGGCCGCGCAAAAGCATCTGCAACGGCGTCTTCGGCATCGCCTCGCGCAGCAGGCGCAGCCGCTCCCACGGGTCCTCCTGAAGGAAGCGGAGGCAGGCATCGAAGGTGGCCCCGCCCCACATCTCGATGGACCAGAAGCCCACCGCATCGAGCTTCGCCGCCACCTGCAGCATGTCGTCGGTGCGCATGCGGGTGGCCAACAGACACTGGTGGCCATCGCGGATGGTGAGGTCGGTGACCGCGACCTGGCGGGTGGTGTCGATACGGCCGAGGGGGGAGATCATGGGCGGGGTCCGGGGGAAGCGGTCAGCAAGCCGCGGTCAGCGGCCGGCGAAGCGGCCGAAGGGGGGGCCGGAAACGGTTCGGTTCCATTCGGGTGGAATGTCGTGGGCGCACCTCAAGGGAGGGAAGAGAGCGTCTCGCAAAGCGGTGCAGGCGGCGGGCGACAACTACAAGCCGTGGTGGGCGACGATCGCCGCGGAGATTGCGCGGACCAGGTCCGTGGGGTCGCGCTCCTCCTCGTAGTGGAGGTAGCCCTCACGCTCCTCCAAATAGCCGGTGTCAAAAATACCGCGGCGAAAAAACTCATCGCGGACGATCCGCTTATACAGCGGGATGGTGGTCTTCACCCCGCGCACGATGAACTCGTCAAGGCACCGCTTGAGGCGCGAAGTGGTCTCCTCCCAGGTGCGACCGTAGACGGTCATCTTGGCGATCATCGAGTCGTAAAACATCGGGATCGTGTAGCCTGGGTAGGCGTTGCCGTCGATGCGCACGCCGATGCCGCCGGGCGAGTAATAGGCCGAGACCCGCCCCGGGGTGGGGATGAAGTCATTGCTCGGGTCCTCGGCGTTGACCCGCACCTCGATCGCGAAGCCACGCAGCTCCACGTCGTCCTGGGTGAACGACAGCGGCTTGCCGCCGGCGATTTTGAGCTGCTCGCGGACAATGTCGATGCCGGTGACCTGCTCGGTCACCGTGTGCTCCACCTGCAAGCGGGTGTTCATCTCCATGAAGTAGAAGTTGCGCTTCTTGTCGACAAGGAACTCCACCGTCCCGGCGTTGGAGTAGGCGCAGGTGCGCGCCGCCGCCACCGCCGCCGCCCCCATCCGCTCGCGCAGCTCCGGGTCGAGAAAGAGCGACGGCGCCATCTCCACCAGCTTTTGGTGGCGCCGCTGGATCGAGCAGTCGCGTTCGCCAAGATGGACGACGTTGCCATAGAGATCCGCGAGGATCTGAAACTCGATGTGGTGCGGCCGCTCGATGAGCTTCTCCACGAACATGTCGCCACAGCCGAAGGAGGCCTCCGCCTCGGCAGAGGCGATGACGAAGGCGTCGCGCAGCTCCTGCTCGTTGTGAACCGCACGCAGGCCACGACCGCCGCCGCCGGACGACGCCTTGAGCATCACCGGGTAGCCGCTCTCGGCCGCGAAGGCGGCCGCCTCGTCCACGTTCACCGCCCCCTCCGTCCCCGGCGACACCGGCACCCCCGCCGCCTGCATCATCCGCCGGGCGGTGATCTTGTTGCCCATCTGCCGGATCGCCTGCGACGACGGGCCGACAAAGGTGATGCCGATCTCCTCACACGCCTGGGCAAATGCGGCGTTCTCCGCCAGAAAGCCGTAGCCGGGGTGGATCGCGTCGCACTGGAACTGCTTGGCGATCTCGATGATCTGGTAAATGTTCAGATACCCCTTGATCGGGCCCGGACCGACGATCACCGCCCGGTCCGCCTTCTTCACGTAGAGGGCGCTGGAGTCCTCGCGCGAGTGGATCGCCAGGGTGCGGAGACCGAGCTCCTTGCACGCGCGGATGATGCGCAGCGCCACCTCCCCGCGGTTGGCAATCAGTACCCGTTTCAGCATCCGTGGCTCCTCGACCGCGCCGCGCCGGTAGACGCCTTGGCGCGCACCCCTCGCCTCGGACGACGCGGGCGCGGAACCCCGATTTATAGCCTTTCCGGGGGGGTTTTCTCAATCGCCACGCCCCCCACGCCGCCGCTCGCCTCCGCCCAGCCGCGCAGGAGCGCGGCCACCGCCTCGCCCACCAAAGGGGTCGGGTCGCCGCCGTGGGCGATGACCTCACGCACCAGACGCGAGCAGACGCCGAGGTGGATAGGGGCGGGGATGAGAAGGCAGGTGGGCAGCGGCTCTGCCAGGAGCCGGTTGGAGAGGGCTAGCTGCATCTCCTGCTCGAGGTCGGCCGCCCCGCGCACGCCACGTACCACGCAGCCGGCGCCGACCTCACCGGCCAGGTCCACCAGCAGGCCCACAAACGAGAGACAGCGCACCGAAGGGAGGCGGGCGGTCGCCGCCTCCGCCACCGCCAGCCGCCGCGCCAGGGACAACAACGGCCCCTTCCCGGCCGCGGCGGCCACCGCCACCACCACCTCGTCGAACAGGGTGGCCGCCTGGGTGACGATGTCGAGGTGACCGACGGTGAAGGGATCGAAGGTGCCGGGATAGAGGGCGAGCATGACAAGAATCGGGTTGGAGAAAGTCAGCGAACGGCGGCGGTGGCGGATCAACTCCGCGGCGCGCTGGCGCCGGTGCGGCTGGCGAGGTGGGCAGCAGACTGAGGAGCCTGAATCCACTGCTCCGCAACGATCCGGTAGCCCGTCCCCGCGCCGGTGAGATAGACCCGTTTCACCCCGCGGTCGCGGCGGCGCGGGGAATCGTACCCCTGGTTGAAGACCGCCACGGTCTGGCCGGCGGCGGCGAGCAGGGTGATCTCTCCCACCGCGATCCGCCGCTCCCCCTCCGCCGCGAGAAAGGCGCGCTTGTCCGCGAGCCAGCGCTCGTCGCGGATGTGGCCGAGACGGAAGAAGGCATCGGCGTAGCGGCCGCGGTAGCGCTCCCACGACCCCGCCTGCCACTCCTGGCGCCAGCCATCGAGCCAGGCGATGAGCGCGTCGGCGCGCGCCCGCGCCGCCGCCGGGGTGAGCCAGACGATCTCCGGGACCACCACCATGGGGGTGCGGCGGGTCTCGATCGATGCGGCGAGCCGTTCGAGATCTGGGTTGTCCACCACCACGCAACCGCGCGAGTCGTCGCGGCTGGCGAGCCGGCTCGCGTCGCCGGTGCCGTGGAGCCAGATTCCGCCGCCCTCGCGACCGTCGAGATGGTCAAAGGAGTTGGGGTAGTCCGTGGGGTAGGCCATCGCGCCGTAGAGCTCCGGCAACCGCCCCCCGTCGAGCTTCCGCTCCAGAAAGTAGACCCCCTCCGGGGTGCGCAAATCGCCGCGCCGCGCCTTGCGACCCGGCCGCTTGCCGACCACGCACGGCACCCTCGCTACCACCACCGGACCCTCCGCGCTGCCGCGCAAGAGGTAGAGGTGGTGGGTGGCCTTGTCCACCAGCAAGACCTCGGCCGCACCCGGCTCCAGGCGCAAGACCGCCGCCGGCACCCGGCCGCCCCCGCCGCTGGCCTCCGCCCCCGCCGCGCCGATCGCCGCCCCACCCGTGGACCCGGCAGCGGCCGACGGTGCGACCGCGGCGGGGGGCGAAACCACGGCGACGGCGGAGGCGGCGGTGGCGTGTGCGGGTGCTGGCCCACGGGCTGCGACCCGGGTGGCGCGACGATTCCGTGGCCTTGGCGCGGGGTGGGCTACGGCCGCAGGCGGCCGTTCCGCCGCCCGGGAAGCCACCGCGGCCACCGGTGGCGGTGCCACCCCGGCGGCCACGACCCCCAACGGTGGCGCCGATTCGGCACGCACAGCCGGGGCCGGCGCGGCCGCGGGCGGCCGTTCCGCCGCCCGAGAAGCCACCGCGGCCACCGGTGGCGGTGCCACCCCGGCGGCCACGACCCCCAACGGTGGCGCCGATTCGGCACGCACAGCCGGGGCCGGCGCGGCCGCGGGCGGCCGTTCCGCCGCCCGGGAAGCCACCGCGGCCACCGGTGGCGGTGCCACCCCGGCGGCCACGACCCCCAACGGTGGCGCCGATTCGGCACGCACTGCCGGGGCCGGCGCGGCCACGGGCGGCCGTTCCGCCGCCCGGGAAGCCACCGCGGCCACCGGTGGCGGTGCCACCCCGGCGGCCACGACCCCCAACGGTGGCGCCGATTCGGCACGCACTGCCGGGGCCGGCGCGGCCACGGAGGTCGAATCCGCCACCGTGCGCGCCCGGGCGCGCCTGGCGAGGAGGGCGGCCAGGAAGCGCACCCGCTGGTCGTGAGGCGCAACGCCGTCGCCGCCGAAGGTGGCGAAGAGGCGGCGGTTGCGCTCCGCCTCCGCATAGGCGGGCCGCAGGCTGACCGCCTCCGATGCCGCCCGGGTTGCCGTCTCCACCGCGCCGAGCCGCCACAGAACCACCGCGACGTTGTTCCACAAGACCGGGTCGTCGGGGGTGTCGGCGGCGGCGCGGGTGTAGGCGGCGAGCGCCCCGGCAAGGTCACCCCGCCGGTAGGCGGCGGTCCCCTGCGCCCGCCAGCCGGCTGCCGCCGGCACCGCCACGGTCAGCGCCAGCAGAAAGAGCAGCACGCCGCACCAGCCGCCCCGTGGGGCATGGATTGCGCCCCTTTCCCCCATCCCCGCCGCCACCCTACTCGACCTCCTCGTCGATCTGGAGCTGGCGCGCCAGCTCCAGATAGACGTGGGCGAGGTTGTAGTGCGCCTCTTCATAATCGGGCCTGAGCTGCACCGCCACCTTCAGCTCGCGGGCGGCAACGTCGTGGTGGCCGGCACGGTCGAAGATCACCCCCGCGTTGTTGTGCGCGGTCGGGTTCTCCGGCGCCACCCGCAGCGCCTCGCGCACGCTGGTCAAGGCGACGTCGAGATGGCCCGCGTCGAGTTCGCGGAGCGAACGAGCGAGAAGCTCCGCCACCCCCTCCTCTCCTGCCGCGCCCACCGAGACCACCACCCCTGCCGCCATGACCGCGCCACCCACCACCCCCAGGAGACGCCAGATCACAACCGGTGCCACTCCTCGCTGACGATCTTCAGGTTGCCCCCCTCGTCGCGCACGAAGAGCTTCTTCAGGCCGCGGTCGTGGTAGCTACCACGCCGGAAATCCTGGACGAAGGAGAAGACGATCAGCCCCTTACTCTCCTCGATCCGCAGGTCGGCGACCCCAACCTGGATCACCCCACGCTGGAACTTCTTCCGCTGGCTGACCTCCCAGTCTTTCTTGCTGCGCGCCTCTTCGCGCCCGCGGGCGGCAAAGGCATCCGAGTAGAACGCCATGTACTTCTCGAGGTCGCGCGCCTGCCACGCCTGCCGCCACCGCTCCAGCCAGGCAACCCTCTCGGGATCGACGGGGGGCTGAACGCCAGCGACGGGCGGGGCACCGGTAGCGGCGGGCTGGAGGTCGGCGGGGGGCTGGGGGCCGGCGGGGTGCTCCCCGCCGCCCTTCATGGCGAGGATCATCTTCGCCTCTTCGAGGTAGTCGCCAATCTTTTTGTTCTCCGGCTGCGCCTTGGCCACCGCCTCGAACTCCCGCACCGCCGCGGCGTAGTCACCCGCCTTCTCGTACAGGACGCCGAGAAGCCAGCGCGCCTTGTAGCTCTCTTCCAGGGCGAGGGAGCGCTTCAGCTCCGCGATCGCCTCGTCGCTGCGGCCGAGCTTCTCCAAGGTGGCGCCGCGGAAGTGGTGCACCTCACCCGAGTCGGGGTCGATCGCCACCGACCGGTCGAAGGCGACCAGCGCCTCATCGTACTGGCCGTTGGAAAACAGCGCCGAGCCAAGGTTGTACTGGACCTTGGCGTCGTCCGGCCGCAGGCGTGCCACCCGCTGGTAGTCCCCGATCGCGCGCGGGAGGTCACCGTTGGCATGGGCGATCTTCGCCTGCGAGAACAGCGTGGCGGCCGTATCCCCCGGCGCCAGTCCACCGGGTGCGGGCGCCAGCGCCGGGCGCTCGGGAATCTCCTCACGGCTGACCGGGTTGCCGCCACTCGCCTCCTCCGCCTCCAGCGCGCCGGGCGGGGCCCCTGCGGGTGGGGTGCGCGGGGAGTTGCCACCCCTCCCCTCCTCCGCCCCGCCGCCAGGGGCGGCGTGGGACGACGCCGTTGCCTCCCCCGCCCCCTCCTCCCCCAAGACCTGATCCAGGACACCGATGTAGTAGTGCGCCTCCTTCTCCCGCGCCGGGGTGTGGGTCAGGCGGAGGACCTCCTGGTACTCCTGGCGGGCGAGGGTCAGATAGAGACGGGCAAGGTTGTAACGGCCCAGCTCGTAGTCGGGGTTGAGCTGGCGCGCCTTTTGAAAGTTCGTCTCCGCCTGATCGAGCATGCCGAACTGGTGGTAGATGGCCCCGATGTTGTTGTAGGTCTCCGCCGACCGCGGGTTGAGCTCAACCGACTTCTTGAAGGCCTCGAGGGCCTGGTCGAGCTTCCCCGCGTTGAAGTAGCGCACGCCGGTCTGAAAGAACTCCTTCGCCTGCGCCACCCCCTCCGCCGCCCGCGCCGGCGTCCCGCCGGCGAGTATCGCCAGCAGGAGGATCCACCACCCGCGCTTCAAGAGGGCCCCGGTCACCGGGCGATCCTTTCAGAAGTCCGGGCAGGAGGTCAAAAGGGCACGGTCAAATCCGCCCCTCGCCCCCCTCGCCCCCCCCACCCCTCGCCTTGACCCCTTCCCGACCCCTCCGTAGCATGGCGTTCAGGTTGGTATATCTATTTCCACGCCGGAGCCATGGAGCAAAGCGAGCTACCCCTTGCCCGCCTGGAGGCGGGGATCCATCGCCTGGTGGAGGCGTTGCACGCCGCTCGCCAGGAGCGCGACACGGCCCGCGCCGAGTTGGCGGCGGTGCGCTCCGGCGCTCGGCAAGAGTTCGCCCGCCTCCACCAGACCCTCGAGGCGCAGGAGTGCGAGCTCACCACCCTGCGGCACGGCCGGTTGGTCGTCAGCGATCGTCTCCAATCTTTGAAGGCCCGTCTCGATGCCGCCCTCACCCAGCCACCGGCGGTGAAGCCACCGGCCGCCCCGCACGATGACCGGCGCACCCCGGTCACCGAGGAGCTCACCCTCCAGTAACGGCCATGAACAACGTTACCGTCCAAATCGCCGGCCGTACCTACCCGCTCTGCAGCGACGGGAACGCGGCGGATGTGGAGCGCGCGGCGGCGATGGTAGACTTGCGTCTGGAGGCGATCGCCAAGGCGATGCCCCAGGCTAATCTGGAAAAAGTTGCAGTCCTCGCCCTCGTCCACATGGCGGATGAGCTGATCCAAACCCAAAATAAGATGCGCCAGTTCGACACCTTTCTAGATGCACAAACCCGCCAAATCGAGGCGGTAGTGGTGGAGTGAAATGCCCTGCCTTACGCGTGATGGGAAGCTTTTCTCTGAACCAACACGATCTTCGAGGGACGACGATCTGAGGACGGTGTGCATGCTCTCCCCGCGGAGAGAAGCCTAAACTCCCAGCCCACTCCCGACCTGTTCATGACAGGTTCAAGAAGACAACCCACACGGTAAGGCGGGGTTCCTCACCCGCCCGGCGGCTCGCTTCCGCGACTCGCAGGCGCATCCAGGGGGTGGCAGCGCGGATGACCTGTGGACCTATTCGACGCCAGCGAGCCCAGCGAGACAGAAAGACCGGGACGGCCCCTGCCGTACCGGCTGCGGCCGCGCACCTTTGACGAGATCGTCGGCCAGCCCCACCTGGTGGCGCCGGGGAGTGGGTTGCGCCGCGCGGTGGAGCAAGGCCAGCTCCCCTCCCTGATCCTCTTTGGCCCCCCGGGCTGCGGCAAGACCGCCCTGGCGCGGGTGATCGCGACCGCCTCCGGGGCGCGCTTCCGGCGTCTCAACGCGGCGGCCGACGGGCTGACCCAACTCAAGCCGCTGCTCGCCGAGGCGATCCGCCGGCGCGGCGCGGGCGAGCCCCCGACCCTCCTGTTCGTGGACGAGATCCACCGCTTCAACAAGAGCCAGCAAGACGCGCTGCTGCCCGACACCGAGCGGGGCAACATCGTCCTCATTGGGGCCTCCACCGAAAATCCGTTTCACGCCCTGATCCCGCCCCTGCGCTCGCGCGTCCACCTCTACCGCCTCGACCCCCTTGGCGAGCCGGAGCTGGCGACCCTCCTGGAGCGGGCCCTGGCCGACGAGCGCGGGCTGGCCGGCCAGGGGGTGGTGGTCACGGAGGCGGCACGGGCGACGCTTATCGGCCTGGCCAACGGCGACGCCCGGCGCCTCCTCGCCTCCCTGGAGATGGTCGCGGTGGCCACCGCGGCGGACGGTGAGCCCACGGTGACGATCACCGACGACGGGGTGCGGCGCTGCCTCCAGTACGGCGGCCGCCACTTTGATCGCGACGGCGATGAGCACTACGACACCGCCTCCGCCCTGATCAAATCGGTACGCGGCTCCGACCCCGATGCCGCCATCTACTGGCTGGCGAAGATGCTCGAAGGGGGCGAGGAGCCGCGCTTCATCGCCCGCCGCCTGGTGATCCTCGCCGCCGAGGACGTGGGGCTCGCCGACCCCATGGCCCTGGTGGTGGCCGACGCCGGCTTCTCGGCGGTGGAGCGGATCGGCATGCCCGAGGCGCAGCTCATCCTCGCGGAGACCACCCTCTACCTGGCGTTGGCGCCGAAGAGTAACAGCGCCACCGTCGCCATCGGCCGAGCCGGGCGCGAGGTGCGCGAGCGCCCGACCCTCCCCGTGCCCCCCCACCTGCGCGACACCCACTATGCGGGCGCCGCGCGCCTTGGCCACGGCGAGGGGTACCGCTACCCGCACGACTACCCGGGCCACTACGTCGCCCAGACGTACCTCCCCGAGCCACGGAGCTACTACGAACCCGGTGCGCTGGGGCGCGAGGCGATCCTCGCCGAGCGTCTCGCGACCCTGCGCGCCGCGCCAACCACGGCACACCACCAAGCCGGTGAGGCTACCGGCAACCCCCCTACTCCCACGAGGTAATCATGGAGATCGTCATCGCAATTCTTGGAGCCATCGCTGGCGCCGCGGTGGGTGCCATCGCCCACCGGCTGGTCGTCCAGTCCCACATCGGCTCCACCCAGCAAGAGGTGGCACGGATCACCGAACGTGCCCTTGCCACGAACGAGACCAGCCGCAAGGAGGCGGAGCTAGAGCGCAAGGAGCTTCTCAGCCGCGCCGAGTTGGAGGCGGAACGGCTGCGCAACGAGGCGCACAAGGCGGCCGACCAGATCCACAAAACCCTCGGCGATGAGCGCACCCACCTCGCCGCCGAATCCAAGCGGCTGACGGCGGAGGAGCAGCGCCTGAGCCAACGCAACGAGGCGCTCGAGCGCCGCGAGCACGATGTGGAGAAGACCACCGCGCGCCTGCACGAGAAGGAGCAGCGGCTCGACCGGCTCATCGAAGACCGGGTCACCGAGCTGGCGAACATCGCCCACCTCAGCGTCGAGAAGGCGAAGGAGGAGCTCACCCGCCACCTGGAGGAGGAGGCCCGCCACGAGGCGGCGTGGCTGATCACCCAGATCGAGGACGAGGCGCGCCAGGAGGGAGATGCGCGAGCCCAGAAGATCATGTCCCTGGCCATGCAGCGGATGGCCTCCGACCACGTCTCCGAGCACGCGATCAGCGTCGTGCCGCTCCCCTCGGAAGAGATGAAGGGGCGGATCATCGGCCGCGAGGGGCGCAACATCCGCGCCTTTGAGGCGGCCACCGGCATCGACGTGGTGATCGACGACACCCCCGACGCGGTGGTCGTCTCCGGCTTCAACTCGGTGCGCCGCGAGGTGGCGCGCATGGCCCTCGGCCGGCTGGTGAAGGACGGCCGGATCCACCCCGCCCATATCGAGGAGACGGTGGCGAAGTGTCAGGAAGAGATCGAGAAACAGATCATCGAGGCGGGCAAGCGGGTGGTCTATGAGATCGACGTCCAGGGGCTCCACCCGGAGCTCATCAAGCTCCTCGGCCGCCTCAACTACCGCACCTCCTTCGGCCAGAACCAGCTCGACCACGCCAAAGAGGTGGCCCTGCTCTCCGGGATCATGGCGAGCGAGCTTGGCTGTGATGCCGCCATGGCGCGCCGCGCCGGCCTCCTGCACGACATCGGCAAGGCGGTCGACCAAGAGATGGAGGGCGACCACGCCCACATCGGCGCCGACCTGGCGAAGCGGTACAAAGAGCCGGAGACGGTGATCAACGCCATCCTCTACCACCACGCGATGGTCGAGCCGAACAGCGTCGAGTCGATCCTGGTGGCCGCCGCCGACGCCCTCTCTGCCGCCCGCCCCGGCGCCCGCATGGAGGCGGCCGAGACCCACGTCAAGCGGCTCACCGACCTCGAACGCATCGCCTCCAATCACGACGGAATCGAGAAGGCGTACGCCATCCAGGCCGGGCGCGAGATCCGCGTCATCGTCGACACCGACAAGATGGGGGATGCCGAGGCGCGCCTGGCGGCGAAGGAGATCGCCGAGCAGATCCAAAAGGAGATGATCTACCCCGGCCAGATCAAGGTTGTCGCCATCCGCGAGAGCCGCTTCGTCGAGTTCGCCAGGTAGGAAGGATAGGGGATAGGGATGGTGCCAACCCCGTGGGGCCGGCGATATTGAGTGGTGGATAGGTCGACTCCCAGCCATCCACTGGCCGCTGCAGGCGGCCATCCACCCCGACCCCGATCTCCCGATCCCTCTCCCCTCGCCTTATGCGCATCCTCTTCCTCGGTGACATCGTCGGCAAAGGCGGCCGCCGGGCGGTCCACGACGCCCTCCCCGCCCTGCGCCGCGACCACGCGATCGACCTCGCAATCGGCAACGGCGAGAACGTGGCCGGTGGTTTTGGCATCACCCGCGAGAACAAGAACGACCTGTTGGCCGCCGGCCTCGACGTGATCACCTCGGGCAACCACGTCTGGGCGCAGAAGGGGTTTGTGGCGGGCATGGACGAGGAACGCGCCTTCCTCCGTCCGGCCAACTACCCGCCGGGGACGCCGGGCCTTGGGGCGCGCACGGTCACCGCGCGCAACGGCGTCGAGGTGGGGGTCCTCAACCTCATCGGGCGGGTCTTCATGCAGCCCATCGACGACCCCTTCCGGGTCGCGGACCGCGAGATCGCCAAGCTCGCCGCGCGCACCCCGGTGATCATCGTCGACATCCACGCCGAGGCAACCAGCGAGAAAGTCGCCCTGGCCCACTACCTCGACGGCCGGATCACTGCCTGCATCGGCACCCACACCCACGTCCAGACCGCGGACGAACGCATCCTCCCCGGGGCCACCGCCTTTCTCACCGACGCCGGCATGTGCGGGGCAATCGACTCGGTCATCGGGATGGAGAAAGAGGTCGCGATCGAACGCTTCCTCACCAGCCGCCCTGCCCGCTTCAAGCCGACCACCCAGGGCATGATGCAGGTCACCGGCTGCGTCATCGACGCGGACGAGGCCACCGGCCGGGCACGCGCCATCGAACGGATCCGCATCGAGAGCCGGTAGGCGGGCGCCACCACCGCCTTACGGCCCCGGAAGGCGGGTGACGCACTGGCAACGCGAGCCTGCCAGTTACCACGCCACTGCATCTCCGCGCCGGCCTTGACCAGAGTTCAAACGTACGTTTGACTTGCGTTTCCTCCGGGAGGGAACCTCCGTGGCGATCGCGATGCACGACGAGACGGACACGAAGGAGCGGCTGCTCAACGCGGCGGAAGCGCTGTTTGCGCGCCACGGCTGCCACGCCACCTCGGTGCGCGCGATCACCCACGCCGCCGGGGCGAACCTGGCGGCGGTGGGCTACCACTTCGGCTCCAAGGAGGCCCTGATCCGGGCGGTGATCGACCGCCGCCTCGCGCCGTTGAACCGTGAACGCCTGGCGCGCATGGAGGCGGAGCTGGAGGCGGCGACCACGGCCAGCCGGCGGCCGCGGGTGGCCACGCTCCTGCGCGCCTTCATCGAACCCACGGTGCGCTTTCGGACGACCGACCCGAAGGGGCGTGACTTCATCGCCTTCGTCGCCCGCCTGCTCCACGAGCCTGAACCCGGGGCACGCGACCACTTCTTTGCCCGCATGCGGCCGGTCATCAAGCGCTACCTCCCCGCCCTCTGCGCCGCCCTCCCGAAGGTGGCGCCGGAGGTGATCCAGTGGCGCTTTCACTTCTGCATCGGGGCGATGGCCCACACCCTGTTCGTCGCGGTGGCACCGCCCGTGGCGGGCCACCACCGGCCCACCGCGCTGGACGGCGATGCGCTCGTCACCCTCCTCGTCACCTTTCTCACCGCCGGCATGAAGGCCCACTCGTGAGACGCGCCGCCGCCCTCGCTTGCGCCGTTCTCTTGGCAGGGTGCGCGTCCCACCACGTGGCCCCGGCACTGGGCGAGCTGACCCTGCCCCCCGCCTTTGGTGAGCCGACCCCGCGCGCCCCGCGCGCCACAAGCGAGTGGTGGCGCGCCTTCGGTGACCCGCGCCTCGACGAGCTGGAGGCGGACGCTCTCGCCCTCAACCAAGACCTCGCCGCCGCCCTGGCGCGGCTGGAGGCGGCGGAGTCGGCAGCGGTGGCCGCGGCCGGCCCGCTCACCCCGAGCCTCGACACCCGCGGCCAGATCGGCCGCACCAGCCGGCCCGGCTTTTTCGGTACCGACACCGGCACCAGCTACACCCTGTCGCTTGCCGCCGCCTATGAGCTCGACGTGTGGCGCCGGGTGCGCAACGAGCGCGACGCGGCGCGGGCTGAGGTGCAGGCGAGCCAGGCCGACCTCGCGACCCTTCAGGTCACCACCACCGCCCAACTCGCCGACCTCTACCTCCTGGCGGTAGAAACACGCGCCCAGCTCGCCCTGCTGGATCGCACCATTGCCTCGTTCGCGGAGAGTGTGCGAGCGGTGGAGGGGCGCTACCGCGCCGGCATCGCCCCCGCCCTCGACCTCTACCAGGCGCGCCAGGCGCTGGCCGGGGCGCGCGCCCGCCGGCCGGCGGTGGAGGGCGCCCTGGCGCGGGCGGAGCACGGCGTGGCGGTGCTCGCCGGGAAGATTCCCGAGGCGGCGGTGGCGGGCGCACGCGCCGACCTTCCCGCACCGCCGCCCGTGTGCTCGGCCGGCATCCCCATCGACCTGCTTACCCACCGCCCCGACCTCGCCGGGGCCCTGGCGCGCCTGGCCGCCGCGGATGGCCGCGCCGCCGCGGCGATCGCCGCGCGCATGCCCGCCCTGCGCCTCACCGCCAACCTCGGCCGCTCCTCCACCGCCTTCTCCGCGGGCGCGATTAGCGGCCGCTTCTGGGACCTCGCCGCGGCGCTGACCGCGCCGCTGCTCGACGGCGGCCGGTTGCGGGCGATCGCCCGGGCGCGCCAGCACGAGCGCGAGGCGGTCGCCGCCACCTTCCGCGCGACCCTGTTGCGCGCCCTGCAAGAGGTGGAAGACGGCCTCACCGCCAACCGCACCGGCGAGCTGGCGGTGGCGCGCACCGAGGAGCGGGTCGCGGCGACCGCCGCAACCCTGCACGCCGCCCGGGACAGCTACCTCGAGGGGGTGAGCGACTACCTGCCGATGCTTACCGCCCAGCAGGCCCACCTCGCCGCCGAGTCCGATCTCCTCGCCACCCGCCGCGAACTGCTCACCGCCCGCACCACCCTCGCCCGCGCCCTGGGCGGAGGGTGGGCCACGGACGCGGCCTCCGTGGAGAGCGAGGCGCCCGATGCGTTCGAGGCGCCCGGGGTGGAGGTGGACCGATGAGGGAGATACTACCCACCACCGCGTCTGGCGCGGTCCGGCGCCAGCGGCGGCGGGTAGCGGGCTGCACGGACCGGCGCCCAGAGGCAAAACCCGGCCCCCTACCATGGCCCCAAGCATGGGCTTCTGCGGTCCTGTTGGGCCCGGCAGAAAGAGGGACCACGGAATCCACGACCGCCGGTGGGAGGGAGATGGCCCGCGCCGGTGCGCCCGCCCGCGACCCGCGCGACACCGCGGTGTGCGCCCCGCGGCCCGCCGCTGGCAGGGCCACGGTCCCCCCCGAGATAGATCACACCGCCGCCCCCACCCCCCTCCGTCGCTCTGTTTCGTTGCGCGCACCCTCTACCTTCCCCGCGAGCGCGGTGCGCCCCGGGCGCCACCGGCGACCCGCACCCTCCGCCCCTCCCCGCGTCGCCCGCGTGATCGTGTAGCGGGCGGTCGGCCTGCTCGCCGCACCGCTTTGTTGACTTTTTTCCACGAGAGACCATGGCCTCGCGATCGAACCTCCTCCGCCTCCTCTTGCCCGTCGTCATCCTGCTGGCCGGTATCACCGGGACGCGGTTTTTGCTCCACGCGCGCAAGCCGCCCACGCCCGCCGCGGTCGCCCACCCTGGCCCCCTGGTGGAGGTGGTGACGGTCCACGCGGTGGACCACCGGGCGGTGGTCCACGCCACCGGCACGATCGAGCCGGCGCGGGCGGTGGCGATCACCCCCGAGGTGTCGGGGCGGGTGGTCGAGGTGGCGCCGAACCTGGTGGCGGGCGGCATCTTTGACGCCGGCGCACCGCTCTTCGCCCTCGAGGCCACCGACTACCTCCTGGCGGTGGAGCAGGCGAAGGCGACCCTGGCGAAGGCGGCGGTGGAACTCACCACCACCGAGGGGCGGGCGGAGGTGGCGGCCGCCGAGTGGCGCACCCTCCACCCGGCGGGCGAGCCACCGCCGCCCTTGGTGGTCTACGCGCCGCAGCTCGCCGCGGCCAAGGCGACGGTGGTGGCGGCCAAGGCCGCGGTCACAGAGGCGGAGCTGAACCTGGCGCGCACTCGCATCACCGCGCCGTTTGCCTGCCGCGTCCGGAGCGAGGAGGTGGAGGTGGGACAGGTGGTGCGGCCGGGGACGCCGGTGGCGCAGGTGGCCGGCACCGACCGCGCGGAGGTCATCGTCCCCCTCGGCGACGAGCAGGCCGCCGCCCTCGCCATCCCGCGCGCCGACGGCGGCAAGGAGGGCCACGGCTCGCCCGCGACCGTGCGAGTCCGCCGCGGCGCGCGCACCGATCGGTGGCCGGGGCAGGTCGTCCGCGCCCTCGGCGAGGTCGATCCCACCGGCCGCATGGTCCGCGTGGTGGTGGCGGTGGACGACCCGTACCAGCTCCGCCACCACGAAAGTGGCCGCGCCGATTTGGAGGTCGGCCGCTTCGTGGAGGTGGAGATTGCGGGTGCGCACCTCGCGAACGTGGTGGCGATTCCGCGCCGCGCCTTGGGCACCGATGGGCGCGTCGGGGTTGCCGGCAAGGACAATCGGCTGGTCCTGCGGTCCGTCACGGTGGTGTGGCGCGAGGGGGAGGTGGTGTTCGTGGACCACGGCCTGGCGGACGGTGAGCGAGTCGTCCTCACCCGGCTGACGGGGGGGGCGGACGGGATGGTCCTGCGGCCGGTGGAAGTGGAGGTCGCGGCGGAAGGGGAGGCGGAGCCCGCGCCGCCGGCCGCCCCCACCCTCCAGCCCCCCGCGGTGGCGGGCGGGGCGGCCAGCGAGACCGCGCCCGCGGAGGATGGCCGGTGAACCAGGCAATCCGCTGGATGGCGGCGAACCACGTCGCCGCCAACCTCTTAATGCTCGTCTTCGTGATCGGCGGGCTGATCATCGGGCAGGTGGTGCGCCAAGAGGTCTTCCCGGAGGTCTCCCTCGACATGGTCCAGGTGACCGTCCCCTACCCCGGCGCCACCCCTGAGGACGCGGAACGCGGCATCTGCCTACCGGTGGAGGAGGCCATCACCGGCGTGGAGGGAATCAAAGAGGTCGCCTCCCAGGCGCTGGAGGGTGGCGCCACGATCACCGCCACGGTGAGCGAGGGGGAGAACGCCGACCTCGTGCTCGCCGACGTGAAGAACGCGGTGGACCGGCTCACCACCCTGCCCGAGGAGGCGGAGGAGCCGATCGTCAGCAAGCTGGAGAACCGGCGCCAAGTGATCTCGGTGGTGGTCTACGGCAACCTGGACGAACGCACTTTGCGCGAGCAGGTGGAGGCGATCCGCGACGACCTCCTCGCCCTCCCGGAGATCACCCAGACCGACCTCTCCGGGGTGCGCCCGTACGAGATTGCCATCGAGATCTCCGAGACGAGCCTGCGCCGCTACGGCCTCACCCTCGACGAGGTGGCGACGCGCGTTCGCCACGCCTCCCTCGACCTGCCCGGCGGGACCCTCCGCGCGGCCGGCGGCGAGATTCTCGTGCGTACCCCCGAGCGACGCGACACCGGCGCGGCCTATGGCGACATCGTGGTGATCGCCAAGCCCGACGGCACCCGGGTGCGCCTCTCGGATCTCGGCCAGGTGCGCGACACCTTCCGCGAGACCGACACGGTAGCGCGCTTCGACGGCCTGCCCGCGGCGATGGTGGACATCTACCGGGTGGGCGACCAGACCCCGGTGGAGATCTCCCGCGCGGTCCACCGCTACCTCGAGCGCAAGCGGGGCGAGCTCCCCGCCACCGTCCACGTTGCTACCTGGGATGACCGCTCCGAGGTCCTGCGGGCGCGCGAACGCCTCCTCCTCGGCAACGCCATCTCCGGTCTCGTCCTGGTCTTTCTCTGTCTCGGCCTCTTCCTGGAGCTCCGCCTCGCGTTGTGGGTGATGCTCGGGATCCCGGTGTCGTTTCTTGGCGCCCTGCTCCTCATGCCGGCCCTCGATGTCTCCATCAACATGATCTCTCTGTTCGCCTTCATCATGGCGTTGGGGATCGTGGTGGACGACGCCATCGTCATCGGCGAGAACGTCTACGACCACCGCCACCGGGACAAGCCCTATCCGCAAGCGGCGGCGGACGGCACGGTGGAGGTGGGGCTGCCGGTCGTCTTCTCGGCCCTCACCACGGTCGCCGCCTTCGTCCCCCTCGCCTTCGTTCAGGGGATGCTCGGCAAGTTCATCGGGACGATCCCCATGGTGGTGGTGCCGATCCTCCTCGTCTCCCTCACCGAGACGCTCTTCGTCCTCCCCTCCCACCTCTCGATCGGCGCGCCGCGACCGGCCGCCCGCGGCCTGCTCGGCGCCATCGACCGCCTCCGGCGCCACTCGTGCACCCTCCTCGATCGCTTCGTCGGTGGGCCATACCAGCGGTTCCTCGTGCGCGCCCTCGACCACCGCTACACCACTGTGGCCATCGCCGTCGCCATCTTGCTGTTGACCATCGGGACGGTGCGCGGCGGGCTCTTGCGCTTCACCTTCATGCCCGAGGTGGACGGCGACGTGATCCAGGCTGCCCTGGAGATGCCGGTGGGGACACCGGCCACGGTGACCGACGCGGTGGCGGAACGGATCGCCGCCGCGGGGCGCACGGTGGTGGCGGAATACGATCGACCACGGCCACCCGGCGACTCGATCCTCCGCCACCTCTACGCGGTGGTCGGCGGGTCGATCGGCGACATGGGACCGGTAGCGGAAGGCGGCGCCACCGCCGGCCACCGCGCCGCCATCGCCATGTTTCTCCAAGACGCGGAGAGCCGCGGCGTCCCCGCCAAAGAGATCTCCGATCGCTGGCGGGCGCGGGTGGGCGAGATTGCCGGGGTGCGCTCCCTGAGCTTCAGCTCGAGCGTCGTGCACATGGGGGCGAACATCGACATCCAGCTCGCCCACACGGAGCCCGCGCGCCTCGACGCGGCGGCGGCGGCAGTGCAGGCCACCCTCGCCCCCTACCCGGGGGTCCACGACATTGCCACCAACGCCGAGCCGGGCAAGCGCGAGATCCGCCTCCACCTGCGCCCCGCGGCGCGCGCCCTCGGGGTGAGCGAGAGCGACCTCGGCCACCAGGTGCGCGCCGCCTTCTACGGCGCCGAGGCCCTGCGCTTCGAGCGCGGCCGCAACGAGGTGCGGGTCATGGTCCGCTACCCCGAAGGCGAGCGGCAGAGCATCGCCGACCTGGAACGGCTGCGGATCCGCACCCCGGCGGGTGGTGAGATGGAGCTCGGGCAGGCGGCGGAGGTGAGTGAGGGCACCGGCTACAGCGTCATCCACCGCTGGGGACGCAAGCGGGTGATCAACATCACCGCGGCGGTGGACAGCGCCACTACCTCCGCCGCGGAGGTCATTCCCGACCTCAAAGCGCGCCTCCTTACCCGCCTGGTGGCCGACGACCCCGGCCTCTCCTTCGATCTCGAGGGAGAGCAGAAGGAACAGCGCGACTCCATGACCTCCATGCGCCGCGGCTTTGCCCTCGCCCTGTTCGCGATCTACGCCCTCATCGCCATCCCGCTCCGGAGCTACCTCCAGCCTCTGCTGATCATGGTGGCGATCCCGTTCAGCATCGTCGGGGCGGTACTCGGCCACCTGCTGATGGGGTTCAACCTCTCCATGCTCTCGATCTTTGGGATCGTCGCCCTCTCCGGGGTGGTGGCGAACGACGCCATTTTGCTGATCGACACCGCCAACCATGTGGGCGCCGACCGCGACACCTTCCAGGCGATGGTTGACGCCGCGATGCGCCGCTTCCGCCCCATCCTCCTCACCTCCATCACCACCTTCTTTGGCCTCGCCCCGATCATCCTGCAGACCAGCGTCCAGGCCCGCTTCCTCATCCCGATGGCGATCTCCCTGGGGTTCGGCATCCTCTTCGCCACCGTCATCAACCTGCTGCTCGTCCCTGCGCTCGCCGTCATCGCCGAGGACGTGCAGCGCCGGGTGCGACGGCAGCGGAGTGGATGATCGGCCCAACTCGGTGACCCCCGCGGCGGCGTGCACCCTCTGCAACGCGTGCCCCGCCGGGCCGCTGCACCCCGCTGCCCATCGCCCCGCCCTCCCACGGCCCACCCTGCTGGCGGCCGGTGGGACGGAGCGCCAAGCCGCCCGCTCCGCGCCACCTCAGTCGGTCAAATCGGCGTCGAAGTAGACCTCGGCGAGGCGCTCGCGGATCTTCGGCTCCTTGCTCGCCTGACACTCCTGGAGCGAGTGGAGGAACTGGCAGCGCATCGCCTCTTCCATCCGGTCGAGGAGGTAGGCGAGGTGGACGGCGAGGACGTCCTTGTCGTGCTCGTCGTGGAGCCAGTGGGCGAGGCGCTCCTCGTCCTCGCGCGGAGAGCAGACGTGGCGCTCGCTGCGGACCAAGATCTCGTGTTGCTCACAGGTCATGACGGCTCCCCTTGGCTACCTTCTTCATCGACACCGGTTCACCATTGCTTGACCCTCGCCTCCTGCCCACCGACGAACCATCCCATGTCCCCCCGGACCCCACCGGCGACGCGGTCACGTCGCACCCGCCTCGTCCTCTTTGGAGCCGTCTTCCTCACGGTCACCGTGGCCGGCCTCTTCTGGGACCTGCGCCGGCCGCCCGTCTACCGCGCCGGGGCGCGCCTGCACATCGAGCAGGTGGACGCCACCGCCCCCACCCCCGATGCCGAGGGACGCGCCTTCCTCACCCAGTGCGAGGTTCTCACCAGCCGGCCGCTTTTGGAGCAGGTGAGCCCGGCTTTGATCGCCCTCGGGCTACCCAAGGCAGATCCCGTAGCCGCCGCCCAGGCGCGCCTGGCGGTGGAGCCGGTGGCCAACACCCATGTGGCGATGGTCACCGCCACCGGCACCGATCCCGACCTCCTCAGCCGTCTCGTGCAGGTGGTGGTCTCTGCCTACCAGGTACGGCTGGCGGAACAGGAGACGGCCACCGCGACCGCCACCGACGCGGAGCTTGTCCGCCAGACGGAAGCCCTGGAGGGGAGGGTCACGGCGGCCCGTGAGGAGCTCGCCGCCTTCGGTGGGCGCAACGCGATCGTCTCGGTGGAGCGTGAGGAGAGCGAGGCGACGTCGCACCTGAAGGGGCTGCAGACCGCCCTGAACAACGCCACCGAGGCCCTGGCCACCGCCGAGGGGCGGCAGAGCGCGGTGCGCGGCGCGATCCGGCGCGGCGAGCCGGTGATCTCCACCGCCGACCAACGCACCATCGCCGTCCTCAAGCAGCGGCAGAGCGAGCTCAAGGAGCGGTGGGCGGAGCTGGCGCAGCGCTTCCCGGCGAAGCGGCTGGCGATCGAGCCCGAGGCAATCCTGTTGAAGACCAAGCTGGCGCGCCTCGACGACGAGCTAGCGCGCGAGGGGGAGCGCAGCCAGCAGGCAGCCCTCGCCGACGCAACCCAACAGGTGGAGGCGGCGCGCAGTGGCGTCGCCCGCTTGCGGCAGGAGGTGGCGACCCAGGAACGCGAGGCGCAGGCGTTTTCCGCCCGCTTCCAGGAATATCAGGCAAAGGCGGCGGACCTGGAGCGGCTGGAGAGCCTCCTCCACGACGCGCGCGAAAAGAGCGCGCGCCTCGCCGCCGGGGTGGAGCACCCGCACACCACGGTCGAGATTCTCGAAGGCGCCACGCGGCCTACCCGACCGGTGGCGCCGCCCTACTGGCGCGACGGCGCAATCTGCCTCGGGGTGGCTCTGGGAGTTGCCCTCGCCGCGGTCTGGCTCTTCGACTTCCTCACCCGCCCCGCACCCCTGCCCGCCGCCCCGGCGATGGCCGCGCCGAGCCGGTGGCCGCGGCTCGCGCGCACCCCGCCCGCCGAGCTCGACGCGCAGCCGGTACTCGAGCTTCCCCCTGCCTGGCCGCGCGAGCTCAGCGGCGCGGAGATCGCCACCCTGCTCGACGCGGCCGCCCCGCCCGTGGATCTTCTCCTCGCCCTGCTTTTCGCCGGCGCCACCGCGGAGGAGGCGGCCAACCTGGGGGTGGCGGCGCTCGACCTCCACCACGGGCGCGCGCGGGTCGGCGGCGCGAGTGGCCGCGACCTCCGCCTCGCCCCCACCCTCCTCGCCCTCCTGCGCACCGTGGAGCGGGAGGCCGAGGGGTTCGCCCTGGCCGGGGCCGATGGTGCACCCCCCACCCCCACCACCCTCAACGACCTCCTCGCCTGCACCGCCACCGACGCGGGGCTCGAACGGCCGCATGAGGTGACCACCTCGGTCGTCCGCCACACCCTCCTCGCCCACCTGGTGCGCCAGGGGCTGCGCCTCGCCGAGCTACCGCGCGTCGCCGGCCCCATGGCCCCGGCCACCCTCGCCGCCTACGGCCGCCTCTCCCCCCCCGGCCCCGGCCTCCCCCTGGAGGCGGTGGACCTCACCCCGCCCGGCGTGTAGGCCGAACTTCTCACCGGCGGTCCGCGCGGCCTCCCCTTGCGGGCCGGGATCGCCGCGGGGAATCGGCTACGACCGGGCGCACGTTGGCGCCGATGGGCAGGAACCGGTTGCCCCGGCGCTCCGCACCCGCGCGGCCTCCCCTTGCGGGCCGGGATCGCCGATCGGAATCAACTCCGACCGGGCGCACGTCAAGCACGTGGCTCGCGGGTGCAACCCCGCAACACCCTCACTCCACCACCGCCTCTGCCTCCGCCACCACCTTGGGGTCGGCCGCGGCCACCTCGCCGAGTTGCGCCGCCAGGGGCGGGGGGAGGAGGCGGTACAAAAGCCGCGCGCGCACCCGCGCCACGGCGCGCGGCAGGTGATAGGTGAGCTCGCGCACCTCGCCGCCAGCCAGGCGGCTATCCCGGGCGATGCGCGTCGCCCGCACCGCGGCCACCGGCCTCCCGCCGTCGTCGGTGAAATGGACCATGAGCCGGCCGTCCGCCTCGCCCTCGCCGGCGCCCCGCCGCACCACCTCGCCCCCCGTCCCGTCAAACCCGGTCACCTCGACCAGCCCCATACGGAACGGTGCCCCGGTGGGGAAGGCGTGGCTGATCCGCGAGCGCAGGACCACCCGCGCCTCCACTCCGCTGCCGTCGCGCACCGCGCTCACCTCCACGGTGGCGGCGCGGGCGACCATCGCCACCGCGTGGCCGCCGGCCATGGTGTGGTCCGCGTGGCCGTCGCGCACCGCCATGTGGCACGCCTGGCACGGGGCGCCGCCGCCCGCCGGGGACGCCTCGTCGCCGGTGCGACAGATCGCCACCCCCTGGGCGTTCGTGTGCAGGCCGTGGCAGCCGAGACACATCTCCGGCGAGCCTAAGAAGGCGCCGCGCCGCTCCATGGGGAAGCGCGCGGCGGACCGCCCGGCGAAGCGCGGCCCTTGGAGGTGGTCGGGGGAGCGCGTGTAGGCGTGGATCCCGCCCCGCGTTTCGCCCGCCGCCCGGCCGGTGAGGGTGTGGCAGGTGGTGCAGGTGACCCCTTCGAGGTAGACCGGCTCGGCGTCGAGCTTGGTCGTCCCATCCACCGCCGCGGCGGCCACGTGACACGCCGGACAGTGGGGCGGCCCACCCGCCTCGGTGACCCCCTCCCGGGTGGGATCGCCCACCATGCGCCGGTACATGGCGCCGTGGATCGGATCCTTCAGGGGGTTCGCCTGGGCGTGCTGCGAACCCTGCCACTCGCGGAGAATCGCCTCGTGACAGGCGCCACACTCGGCGGCAGTGACGTGGTGCAAGGGTTGCGGCGGCGCGGGCGGACTCACCACCGAAGGCGCGCTGCGGCAACCAGCGGTGGCAAGGAGGAGGAGGAGGAGGGCGGCGGCGAGGGGTGGGCGCATGGCGGGCTCGGGGGTGGGTGGAGACGGCGAATGTACCAGAGCCACCACCCCCCGCCACGCGCGGCGGCGAGCCCCACCAACGCGCCGCTTCCCCGCCGCCGCCATGACCCCGGCCACCGATCGGAGCCCCCGCCCCCCCGGTGGCGGGGCCCCCACGCGTGGTGCGACCCTCGGCCACGGTCGGCCGCGGTCGCCCGCCCAGCCTCGCACCGACCGGTTGCAAGAGGCAGCGGATGCGACTCGCCAGGGGGCCGGGGGTGCGGGTAGATTCGGGGGCGGACGGGGGTAGGTCGGTGGGTGGCTCACCCGCCGCTTGATCCGCCGGAGGTCGCGATGGTTCTCCTCTCCCACATGCTCAAGCGGTTCGTCCAGGTGGGGAGGCTGCGGGTGATCGACCCGCGCGGCCGGGAGCATATCTTTCGCGGCCGGCCGGGGCCGGAGGTCTGCTTCCGCCTCACCGACCCGACCCTGCCCCGGCGGATCTTCTTCAATGCCGAGCTCGCTGTCGGCGAGGGGTACACCGACCACACCTTGGTCCTCGAAGGGTGCGACCTGCGCGACTTCTTCGCCTTCTACAGCGCCAACCAGGAGGCGCTCTCCCGCTACCCGACCCAGTCGCTGGTGGCGCACCTCTCCCGCCTCTTGCGCCGGATGCAGCAGTCCAACCCGATCGGCAAGGCGCAGGCGAACGTCGCTCACCACTACGACATCTCCAACGATTTCTACCGCCTCTTCCTCGATACGGACCTCCAGTACTCGTGCGCCTATTTCCACCCGGGCGAAGGGCTGGAGGAGGCGCAGCTCGCCAAGCGGCGCCACCTCGCCGCCAAGCTCCTGCTCCAACCGGGCCAGCGAGTGCTCGACATCGGCTGCGGCTGGGGCGGCCTGGCGATCTACCTCGCCCAAGTGGCGGAGGTGGAGGTGGTGGGGGTCACCCTGTCCCGCGCACAGCACACGCTCGCCGGCGAGCGCGCCGCGGCCGCCGGGGTGGCGGATCGGGTCCGCTTCGAGCTCTTGGACTACCGGTTGCTCGCGGACCAGTTCGACAGGATCGTCTCGGTAGGGATGTTTGAGCATGTGGGGGTGAGCCGCTACCGCGAGTTCTTTCGCAAGGTGGCGGGGCTCTTGGCGGATGACGGCGTTGCCCTACTCCACTCGATCGGCCACATGAGCCCGCCGTCGGCCGCCTCGCCGTGGCTGCGCAGATACATCTTCCCGGGCGCCTACTCGCCGTCGCTCTCCGAGGTCTTACCGGCGGTGGAGGAGAGCCGCCTCTGGGTGCTCGACCTGGAGATCCTGCGCAGCCACTACGCCGACACCCTGCGCCTCTGGCACGAACGGCTGCTCGCCCACCGCGACCGGGTGGTGGCGATGCACGACGAGCGGTTCTTCCGCATGTGGGAGTTCTACCTGGTGAGCTGCGAGAACATGTTCCGCACCGGCGCCCAGATGGTCTTCCAGATGCAGCTCGCCCACCGCCGCGACGCGACACCGCTCACCCGCGACTACCTCGCCGCGGAGGAGACGCGGCTACGCGCGCGGGAGGCGGAGGGCAGCACGCCGCCCACCATGAAGAGGACAAACGACGCGGCTACGCGCGCGGGAGGCGGAGTAAATCGCCCGGACCGCGCGGTGGACCGCCCGCGACGCGGCTACGCGCGCGGGAGGCGGAGGTGGGGATCACCCCCCATACCGCAGGGGTGCAGCCCACCTAAGACACAAGGGGGGAGCGGCCGGACCCGGCCGCGGACGCCCCCGCAGAGGGGGCCCACCGCGCGCCGGCCACTACCGGATCGAAACGAGCTTGAGCTCGAAGATCAGCTCCTTCCCCGCCAGGGGGTGGTTGCCATCGAGGGTGATGGTCGCGTCGGTCACCTCGAGGACCGTCACCTGGGCGTCGCCACCCTCCGGGGAGGAGAGCTGCAGGAGCGCGCCGGGGTGGGGGTCGAGGTCATCAGCCACCCGGCTGCGCTCGATCACCGCCACCATCTCCTCGTCACGCTCGCCATACGCCTCCGCCGGCGGAATGGCGACGGTCTTCGTCCCGCCGGCCTCCATGCCGACCACCGCCGCCTCGAAGCCGGGGATCACCATGCCCTCGCCGACGGTGAACTCGAGGGGCTCGCGCTCGAGGGAGGAGTCGAAGAGGGTGCCGTCGTCGAGAAAGCCGCTGTAGTGAACCTGTACGATGTTGCCTTGTTCTGCCGCTGCCATAGGGTGCTCCTCGGGTCCGTGGCCACCGGCGCCCATGGACGTCGGGCCGGGTGAAAGATGGGGAGCGATCAACCTACCATGAAGCCGGTTGGGAGGGTCTCCGGTGGGTGACGACGACTCTCACGCAAGGGGCTGGGCAAATACCGGGGGGCTGGGCAACGGGGGGGGTGGGGGGGGTTGGGCAAATGCCAGAGGGTTGGGCGATGAACCGTGGGGCGGGGCGCAGGGGGGGGCTTGATGAACGATCTGCACAATCCGGAGCAGGCGCCTGTACGCCCCCCCCAGGCCACCGCGCAGAGCCACCTCCTCTACCGCCTCACTGGTGTCCTCCTTTTTGCCTGGAGCGGGGTGGTGGCCGCATCGCTGGCGTGGAGCGTCTACCACGAGCAGGCGGAGGCGCGGGTGATCGGTCGGCGCGAGGCGAACGGTCGCGTCGAGGCCGACCGGGCGCTGCTCCTCTGGGCGACCAGCCAGGGCGGCGTCTACGTCCCGGTGACGGCGAAGACGGCGCCGAACCCGTACCTTGCCCATCTGCCCGAGCGCGAGGTCACCACCCCCTCGGGCCGCCGCCTCACCCTCATGAACCCGGCCCAGATGGCCCGCGAGTTCAACGCCTACACCGCCGGCGATGAACGGGTGCAAAGCCGGCTCACCAGCCTCCGCCCCCTGCGCCCGGAGAATGGTCCCGACGATTGGGAGCGCGCCGCCCTTGCCCGCCTCAGGGCCGGCGCGGCGGAGGTGGACGAGGTTACGCGCGGCGCGGCAGGCGCCCGGTTTCGCCTCATGCGCCCCCTGGTTAGCGAGGCGGCGTGTCGCCCATGCCACGCGGGCCCGGGGTGGCACGAGGGCGACCTGCTAGGGGGGATCTCCGTCTCCCTCCCCATGGCCCCCTTGGAGGCGATCTCCCGCCGTCACGACGCCGCCCTCGCCGTCGGCCACGCCGGCCTGTGGCTCGCCGGGGTGGTGGGGATCGGGGCGGGGCGGCGGAAGATCGCCCGCGAGATTGGGCAACGGTGGGCGATGGAAACCGACCTGCACCTTCGCACCGCCGACCTGCGCCACCTCTTCGACCACGCCCCGGTGAGCCTCTGGCGCGAAGACTTCTCCGCGGTGAAGCGACGCATCGACACCCTGCGCGCGGCCGGCGTCACCGACTTTCGCAGCTACCTCACGGGCCACCCGGAGGTGGTGCACGAGTGCGCCGCGCTGGTGCGGGTGGTGGACGTGAACGACGCCGCGCTGGCCTTGCACCGGGCAACGAGCCGAAAGGAGCTCCTCACCAGCCTGGTGCGGACCTTCACCGACTCCTCCTACGCGGCCTTCCGCGAAGAGCTGATCGCCGCCAGCATGGGAGAGACGGAGATCGCCACGGAGGCGGAGGTGCGGACCCTGGACGGCGAGGAGCGCCACGTGCGGGTCACCGCCTTTATCGACCCGGAGAGCCCGGAATGGACCCGTACCTACGTCGCCATCGTCGATCTCACCGAGCACAACCAGATGGAGGAGACGATCCGCGCCGCCCTGCGCGACAAGGAGGCGCTCGTGCGGGAGGTCCACCACCGGGTGAAGAACAACTTCCAGGTGATCGTCAGCCTCCTCCGTCTCCAGTCGCGCCACCTCGATGACCCGCGCCTCAAGGCGGCCTTTCAAGAGAGCGTCAACCGGATCCACACCATGGCGATGGTCCACGAGCGCCTCTACGGCGATGCCAACCTCACCACCCTGGAGGGGGGTGAGTACCTGCGCGCCATCGTCGCCGACCTCAAGCGCCTCTTCGGCCCCACGCGGGTCACCGTTTCGGTCGAGGCGGACCCCACGCCGTTGGCGGTGGACACCGCCATCCCGTGCGGCCTGATCGTCAATGAGCTGGTGAGCAACGCCTTCAAACACGCCTTCCCGGACGGGGGCGGGGGGACGATCCGGGTGGCCCTGCGACGCCAGGAGGGCGACGATGGAATCCGTCGGGTTCGCCTCACGGTGAGCGACGATGGCGCCGGGATCGACCCCGCCCTCTCCCTCGACCCGGTCGAGGGGGTCGGCCTGCGCCTCGTCGCCACCCTCGCCGAGAACCAACTCGGCGGCACGATGGAGGTCCATCCCCACAACCCCACGTCGTTCACGATTGGCTTCACCCTCCCTTCCGGAGCCCCCCCCCATGGCAGCACCTGAACCGACCGACCCAGCGACGATAACCCCGAACCAGCGGCGCACACCGACCATCCTGGTGGTGGAGGACGAGGCGATCGTCGCCGCGGATGTACGCGCCAGCCTGGAGGCGGCCGGCTACCGCATCTCGTCGGTGGAGGCGACCGGCGACGGCGCCCTGGCGAGCGTCACCCGCGAGCGGCCGGACCTGGTGCTCCTCGACGTGATGCTTGCCGGCGGCGACAGCGGCATCGACCTCGCCGCGACGATCCACACCCGTGACGACGTGCCAGTGGTCTACCTCACCGCCTTCTCGGACGCTGCGGTGGTGGAGCGGGCAAAACAGACCGCGCCGTACGGCTTCCTCCTCAAGCCGTTCAACGAGCGCGAGCTCCACGCCACCGTCGAGATGGCCCTCTACCGCCACCACCTGGAGGAGGCGATGCGGCGCCACGAGGCGCAGTTTCGCCAGCTCTTCGATCACGCCCCCCTGCCCTACCACTCCCTCGACGCCAACGGAAAGATCCTGGTGGTGAACCAGGCGTGGCTCGACGCCCTCGGCTACCGGCGCGACGAGGTCCTCGGCCGACCCCTGGCCGACTTCGTCGTCACCGCCGACCTCCCCATCCTGCAGGATCGTTTCCCCCGCTTCAAAAAAGAGGAGCGGGTCTACGACGTCGAGTTTCACCTGCGCCAGCGCAACGGCGGGGTAATCGCCATCACCCTCAATGGCGTCATCGCCAAGGACGTGGAGGGGCGCTTCAACCGCACCCACTGCATCTTCCAGGACGTCAGCGAGCGCCGGCGGCGCGAGGCGGCGGCGGTGCGGCAACGCAACCTCGAGTCCCTCGGCCTGCTCGGCGGCGGGATCGCCCACGACTTCAACAACCTGCTCACCTCCATTCTCGGCAACGTGGAGCTGGCCGAGTCGCTCGTGGCGAACGATCCCAGCCAGGCGCGCGCCTGCTTGGTCGAGGCGAAGAAGATCGCCCTCGGCGCGCGCAGTCTCACCGGCGAGCTCCTCACCTTCAGCAATGGTGGCGCGCCGGTGAAGCGCACCGGTTCTCTCGCGCCCCTCCTGCGCGAGGCGTCCACCTTCGTCGTCGCCGGCGGCAACCTCGCCTGCGACCTGCAGATCGACCCGGCCCTGTGGCCCGCCGACTTCGACACGGAGCAGATCAACCAGGTCCTCTTCAACCTCTTAACCAACGCGGTGGAGGCGATGGAGTGCGGCGGCACGATCACCCTCGGCGCCGCCAACGTCACCGTCGAGGCGACCTCTTCTCTCCCCCTTGGGGGAGGCCCCTACGTCCGCATCACCGTCGCCGACCAGGGCCCTGGCATCGCGCCGGACCGCCTGGCGAAGATCTTCGACCCGTACTACACGGACAAGGGGCTAGGCGAGGCGCACGGGGCGGGACTCGGCCTCGCCGTCTGTCACTCGGTGGTGACGCGCCACGGCGGCGCCATCGACGTGCAGTCGGAGCTCGGGGTGGGGACCACCTTCCACCTCTACCTGCCAGCGGCCAACTTGCACGGGTGCGCCGCCGGAGCCACCCCAACCGCTCGGCGCGCGGCAACCCCCGCCATCGCCCACGGCCGGATTCTGGTGATGGACGACGAGCAGATGATCCGGGACATCACCCACCAGATGCTCACCCGCGCCGGCCACACGGTGGAGGTGGTAGCCGACGGGCGCGAGGCCATCGCCCAGGTCCAGAGGGCGCGCTCCGCCGGCGCCCCCTTCGACCTGGTGATCCTCGACCTCTCCATCTGCGGCGGCATGGGGGGCAAGGAGACGATTCGGCGGCTGCGGGAGATCGAGCCACAGCTCACCGCGCTGGTGATGAGCGGCTACTCCAACGACCCAATCATGGCCGACTACGAGCGCCACGGCTTTGCTGGAGCCCTCATCAAGCCGTTCGCCATGGACACCCTGCGCGCGGCCGTGGAATCCCTCCTCCACGGCGAACGATAGCCGTGGCAAACCGGGCGAAAGGAGACCGGGCCGCGGCGGCGGCGTGGCGGGCCCAGCTCGACGAGCTGGCGGCGGCGGGCCTGGCGCGCGCGCGCCGGCGCGTCGACTCGATCCACGGCCCGCAGGTCGAGGTCGCGGGCCGGCGGCTGCTCCAGTTTTGCAGCAACAACTACCTCGACCTCGCCTCCCATCCACGCCTGATCCACGCCGCCGCCGAGGCCACTCGCCGCTACGGCACCTCCGCCGTGGCCTCGCCTTTGGTGTGCGGCCACATGGCGCCGCACGCCGAGCTCGAAGAGACGATCACCCGCTTCAAGGGGGCGGAAGCGGCGCTGGTGGTGGGCTCGGGCTTCCTCGCCAACCTGGCGCTCCTCACCACCTTGGCCGGCGACGGCGACCGGATCCTCTGCGACCGCCTCAACCACGCCTCGATCCTCGACGGCGCCCGCCTCTCCAAGGCGAGCCTACGCGTCTACCCGCACTGCGATCTCGACGCCCTGGAGCGGCTGCTCCGCCGGGAGACTTCCGGCCGCACCCTCATCGTCACCGACTCCGTCTTTTCCATGGATGGCGACCTCGCACCGCTGGACGCCATCTGCGACCTCGCCGATCGCTACGGCGCCACGGTGGTGGTCGACGACGCCCACGCCACCGGGGTGATCGGCGATGGCGGCCGCGGCAGCCTCTCCCACTTCGGACTCGCCGCCGGCCGCGCCATCACCATGGGGACCCTGGGCAAGGCGCTTGCCAGCTATGGCGCCTTCATCGCCGGCCCCAAGGTGGCGATCGACCTGCTCGTCCACCGCGCCCGGCCGCTGATCTACTCCACCGCCCTGCCGCCGGCGGTGGCGGTGGTGGCCAGCGAGGCGATCCATCTTTTGGAAGAGGACCCGGGCCGCGTCGCCCGCCTCGCCGAGCGCGCCACCTACCTGCGGCAACAGCTCGCCACCCTCGGCGTGCCGGTAGCGAACAACCCCACCCCGATCGTCCCGTTGGTGATTGGCGAAGCCGCACCCACGGTCCGCCTCTCCGAAGAGCTCTTGGCGGCGTCCGTCTGGATCCCGGCGATCCGCCCCCCCACCGTCCCCGCGGGAACCAGCCGCCTGCGCATCGTGGTCAGCGCCGGCCACTCGACCTACCAAATCGACTACCTCGTCGCGGCCCTGCGCCACCTCGGGGTGGGCGGCGGTGCGGGCGGCGACCAGGCCGGCGACCGCTAGGCGTGTGGAGCCTCTAGGAACCTTGCCACGTCGGTCGTAGGCGGCGCGGCCACCGCGGGCGGCGCGCTACAGCCCTAGCACCTTGCTCACCCCCGCCAGGGTGGCGGGGGCCTTGCTTGGGGCTGGGGCGTTGGCGATGGCGGTGTCCGGGTCTTTGAGGCCGTGGCCGGTGAGGGTGCAGACGATGGTGGTCTCCGACTTGACCCAGCCCGCCGCGATCGCCTTTTTCAGGCCGGCGACCGAGGCCGCCGAGGCGGGCTCGCAGAAGACCCCCTCGAGGGCCGCGATCTTGCCCTGCGCCGCGAGGATCTCGGTGTCCGTGACCATGTCGATCCGGCCGCCCGACTCGTCGCGCGCCGCCTCGGCGAACTTCCACGACGCCGGGTTGCCGATGCGGATGGCGGTGGCGATGGTCTCCGGGTGGTCCACCCGATGGCCGAGGACGATGGGGGCGGCGCCCGCCGCCTGGAAGCCCATCATCACCGGCAGGCGGTCGATGCGCCCCGCTTTCTGGTACGCCCGGTAGCCGCGCCAGTAGGCGGTGATGTTGCCGGCGTTGCCCACCGGCAGAAAGTGGTAGACGGGCGGACGGCCACCGAGCTGGTCGCAGATTTCGAAGGCGGCGGACATCTGGCCTTCGATGCGAAACGGGTTGATGGAGTTCACCAGGGTGATCGGCTGCGCCTCCGCGAGCTGGCGAACGATGGTGAGGGCGTCATCGAAGTTGCCGTCGATCTGCACTACCTCGGCGCCGTGGATCATCGCCTGGGCAAGCTTGCCGAGGGCGATCTTGCCCTCCGGGATGAGGACCACCGCGCGGATGCCGGCGTGGGCGGCATAGGCGGCGGCGCTTGCGGAGGTGTTGCCAGTGGAGGCGCAGATCACCGCCGCGCTCCCCGCCTCGCGCGCCTTGGAGACCGCCATGGTCATGCCGCGATCTTTGAACGAGCCGGTGGGGTTGGCGCCGTCGTACTTCAGGTACAGCTCGACCTCCGCGCCGAGCCAGGCGGCAAGCCGCGGCGCCTCAATCAAGGGCGTGTTGCCCTCTTGCAGGGTGACCACCGGGGTCTTCTCGGAGACGGAGAAGAACTCACCGTACGTACGGATGATGCCGGGCCATTTGGAGGCCGAGAGGGTCGACATGGCGACTCGGGGGAGAGGGTGGGGAAGAGGGGGGCACGCGGGGGCTTACTGCTCGACGCGGATCACCACCGCCGCGCCGTCGGTGACCCCGAGCCCTTCAATCTCCGCCAGGGCCTTGCGCAGGCTGCCCTCGCGGGCGCGGTGGGTGAGGATCACCAGGGGCACGGTCCCCTCGCGATCGCGGCCGTGCTGCCGCACCTGGGCGAGGGAGATCTGCTGGGCGCCGAGGATGCCGGAGATCTTGGAGAGGACGCCGGGCCGGTCTTGGGCCTCGAAGCGCAGGTAGAAGCCGGTCTCCACCTCGTCGAGCGGCAACAGCTCGCGCCGCACCACCGCTCGGTGGGCACACGGGTCGGCGGCGCGCACGTCGCCGCGAGCCAGGGCGGTGGCCACCTCGGCAATGTCCGCCACCACCGCGCTGGCGGTGGGCATCGCCCCGGCGCCGGCGCCGTAGTAGAGGGTCTCGCCCACCGCGTCGCCCCTCACCACCACCGCGTTGAACACCCCGTCCACCTTCGCCAGGAGGTGGCCCTCGGGGAGCATGGTGGGGTGGACGCGCACGTCGATGCTCGGGCCGGCCCGCTTGGCGATGGCGAGGAGCTTCACCACGTAACCGAGCTGGCGGGCGAAGTCGGCGTCGAGGGTCTCCAGGCCGCGGATCCCCTCCACCGGGATGGCGGCGAAGTCCACCGGGGTGTCGAAGGCAAGGCGGGCGAGGATCGCCACCTTGTGGGCGGCGTCGATCCCCTCGATGTCGAAGGTGGGATCGGCCTCGGCGTAGCCGAGACGGCGCGCCTCCGCGAGGACCACGTCGAAGGCGGCGCCGGTGGCGGCCATCTCGGTGAGGATGTAGTTGCAGGTGCCGTTGACGATTCCGTAGACCGCCTCGATCCGGTTGGCGATCAGCCCCTCGGTGAGGGCCTTGATGATCGGGATGCCGCCGGCCACCGACGCCTCGAAACGCAGGGCGACCCCCTTGTTCGCCGCCAGCCGGGTGAGCTCGTCGCCGTGGTGGGCGAGGAGCGCCTTGTTGGCGGTGACCACCGACTTGCCCGCGCCAAGCGCCCGGACCACCAGCTCCCGGGCTAGGGTGGTACCACCCATCAGCTCCACCACCACCGCCACCTCGGGGTGGTCCACCACCTGCTCCGGGTGGGTGGTGAGCAGGCAGCCGGAGAGGTCGATACCGCGGTCGCGGTCGGGGTCGAGGTCGGCGGCGGCCACGAGGCGCAGGGGGTGGCCGATCCGATCGGCGATCAGCTCGCCGTTGTCGATCAAGACCCGCGCGGTGCCGGTGCCAATGGTCCCGAGGCCAAGGATGCCGATGCCGATGGGAGAACGGGTGGAATCAGCCATGGGGTGCGCAAAGGAAACAGGGAGGGGTCGCCGGCGCGCTCAAAAAATCTTCCGCAACCCCTGGATCGCCTGGCGGGTGCGGTGCTCGTTCTCCACCAGGGCGAAGCGGACGAAGCCATCACCGCCACGGCCGAAGCCGAGCCCCGGGGCGACCGCCACCTTGCACCGGTCGATGAGCATCTCGGAGAAGGCGACCGAGCCCATCTCCCGGTATGGCTCGGGGATCGGTGCCCAAACGAACATGGTCGCCCTCGGCGGCTCCACCTTCCAACCGATCCGGTCGAACCCCTCGCATAGGACGTCGCGCCGCCGCTGATAGAGGGCGCAGATCTTCGGCGGCTCGTCGTCGCACTCGTTCAACGCGATGATCGAGGCGATCTGGATCGGCTGGAACATGCCGTAGTCGAGGTAGCTCTTGATCCGCGTCAGGGTCCCCACCATCTCTTGGTTGCCGACGCAGAAGCCGACCCGCCAGCCGGGCATGTTGTACGACTTGGAGAGCGACACGAACTCCACCCCCACCTCCTTCGCCCCGGGGACCTGGAGAAAGGAGGGGGCCACGTAGCCGTCGAAGCAGAGGTCGGCATAGGCGAGGTCGTGGATCACCCGGATCTCGTGCTCCTTGGCGAAGGCGACCACCCGCTCGAAGAAGTCGAGCTCCACCACCGCGGTGGTGGGGTTGGCGGGGAAGCAGAGCATCATCGTGCGCGGCTTCGGGTCGTGCTGCTCGTAGACCGCCAGGAGCGATTCGAAGAAGTCCTGCCCGGGCTGCTGCGGCACGTGCGCCACCGTGCCGCCGGCGATGATCACCGCGTAAGAGTGGATCGGATAGGTCGGGTCCGGGACCATCACCGTGTCACCCGGCCCGATCATCGCCAGGGTGAGGTGGGAGATCCCCTCCTTCGCCCCCATGGTGGCGATCGTCTCCGTGTCGGGGTCGAGCTCGACACCGTAGCGGCGCTGGTACCAGCGGCAGATGGCCAGGCGCAGGTTGGGGATGCCACGCGATGCGGAGTAGCGGTGGTTGCGCGGGTTGCGCGCCGCCTCCACCAGCTTGTCGATAATGTGCGGCGGCGTCCCCTGGTCCGGGTTGCCCATCCCGAGGTCGATGATGTCCTCGCCGGCGTGGCGCGCCGCCATCTTCTTCGCGTTGACGCTGGCGAAGACGTACGGCGGCAGCCGCTCCATGCGGCGCGTCTTCAGGATGTGGGTATTCGGCATGGCGTCTGCTCTCCATCGGCGCCGGTGGGGAGACCGGGGCGCACAAGATAGTGGCCCGCGCCACGGTTCGGAAGCCTTCGGGCTACGGAGGAAACGGCGGGCCGGGCGCGACCGTAGACCGACCCGAAGCGGCTCGGCCGGGAAGGCCAATCCCCCTGGCGGTTCACCCCCGCGGGCGCGGCGGCTGCGGCGTCGAGGCCAACCAAGCGCTGGCCGATCGCGGTTCACCCCCGCGGGCGCGGCGGCTGCCCGGAGGAGTCCCGTATTTCCCGTGGCGATCGCGGTTCACCCCCGCGGGCGCGGCGGCTGCGGAGGGGCAGGCGGAATGTGCCCTGGCGACGCGCCACCCTTGGGCGGATCTGGGGCGATGCAACGTGCAGGAGCGGCGCGCCACCCCTTGCGAAGGGCAAGGGTGGCGGCGCACCGTGCGCGCGCTTTCGCCGGTACCGGCGGGACGGAGTGGTCGCTCGCAGGCGGCCCAACCCAAGCCCCTTCGGCACGACACCGTAACGGTGTGGCGCGGGGGGCGGCCGATCTTGGCACCGTCCCAAGCGCCCAGACGCGGCCACGCGGGCGGGCCCCGAGGGTTCGTACGCGCGCTTTTTTCGACCCGCCTCCATGGACCTCTTTCTCATTGCCATCGCCGGGCTCATCGCCACCGGCCTCGCCGCCGCCGCCCTGGCGCCCTGGCCGCGTCTCGGCCAGCGGGTCGGCCAAGGGGGGACGATCCTGGCGTGCGGGCTCGGCCTGGCCCCGGCGGTGACCACCTTGGCCGGCGGCGGCCGGCTAGAGTTGCTGGCGCCGTGGTCGATGGTGGGCGGCTCCTTCCATCTGCTAATCGATCCCCTCGCCGCCCTCTTCCTCCTCCCCATCTTCGGCGTCTCCGCCCTCGGCGCCCTTTACGGCGCCGGCTACCTGCGCCACCACGAGGGCCACCAAAGCCTGGGTCCCGTCTGGCTCTTCCTCGATCTGCTCATCGCCTCCATGGCGATGGTGGTCGCCGCCCACGACGGCCTCCTTTTCCTGCTGAGCTGGGAGGTGATGGCGATCGCCCCCTTCTTCCTTGTCGCCTTCGACGATGACAAGGCGCCAGTGCGCGACGCGGCGTGGACCTACCTCATCGCCACCCACATGGGGACCGCCTTTCTGTTCGTGATGTTCTTCCTCCTCGCGGAGGAGGGCGGGTCGATGGACTTCGACACGATCCCCGCGGCGATCCAAGCGGCGCCGCACCTGGCGTCGATCTGCTTTGTCCTGGCGGTGGTCGGCCTCGGCTCGAAGGCGGGCTTCGTGCCCATGCACGTCTGGCTCCCCGAGGCCCACCCGGTGGCGCCAAGCCACGTCTCCGCGCTCATGTCCGGGGTGATGATCAAAACCGGCATCTACGGCCTGGTGCGCCTGCTGACCCTCACCGGCGAACCGGCGGCGTGGTGGAGCTGGCTGCTCATCGGCCTCGGCGCGGCGAGCGGCATCTTCGGCGTGGTCTTCGCCCTGGCGCAGGGTGACCTGAAGCGGCTCCTCGCCTACAGCAGCATGGAGAACATCGGGATCATCCTCCTCGGCCTCGGCGTCGGGGTGGGCGGGGTGGCGAACCACGCACCGCTACTCGCCTGCCTCGGCTTCGCGGGCGGCCTGCTGCATGTGGTCAACCACGCCCTCTTCAAGTCGCTCCTCTTCCTCGGCGCGGGAGCGGTCCAGCACGCCGCGCACACCCTCAACCTGGAGGAGCTCGGCGGCCTGTTGAAGCGCATGCCGTTCAGCGGCGCCGCCTTTTTCGTGGGCGTTGCGGCGATCGTCGGCCTGGTCCCGCTCAACGGCTTCGTGAGCGAGTTTCTGATCCTCGTCTCCGCCTTCCTGCCGCTCGCCACCGGCCACGGCTCGGCGGGGGTGGCGGGGGTGACGGTCCTCGTCACCCTCGGCCTGATCAGCGGCCTCGCCGCCGCCTGCTTCGCCCGGGCGTTTGCCACCGTCTACCTCGGCACGCCACGCACTGCACCAGCCGCCGCCGCCCACGAGGTTGGGTGGGAGATGGCTGGAGCGATGGGGGTCCTCGCTTGCGCCTGCGTGGCGATCGGCCTCGGGGCGCCGTGGGCAGTGCATCTCCTGGTCGCGCCGGTGGCGGTGGCCACGGGCCTTTCGATGGCCACCGTCGCCGCCACCCTCGACGCGGCCGCCGGCTGGCTGGCGACGGCAATCCTCGCCTTCGCCATCGCCCTGGCGCTGGCCGCCACCTTGTGGCTCCTGCGCCGGACCCTCCAGGCACGGGCCGGGGTCGAGCGGCAGGCCACCTGGGGGTGCGGTTACGGCGCTCCCACGCCGCGGATGCAGTACACCGCCTCCTCCTTCGCCCAGCCCCTCACCCACCTCTTCCATCCACTCCTCCACACCCACGTGGAGGAGGAGGGGGTCGCGGCGCCCTTGCCGGCGGCGGCGCGCTTCGCCAGCCACGCCCCGGACCTCTTCCGCGACCTCCTCTTCAACCCCCTCTTCCGCGGCGTCGAGCGGCTCATGTTGGGGCTGCGCTGGCTCCAGCACGGCAACATCCACCTCTACATCCTCTACATCGTCGTCACCTTGCTCGTGCTGCTCATGTCAGCGGTGGGGTAACGGCGCGCGGGGTAGTTGCGCTCTCTTCGTTCGGTTCCGTCTCATGGCCCTCATCTCGTCCATCCTTGTCCCGGCCAGCGGCCTCGTGCTGGCGCCCCTGTTGGTGGCGGTGATCAACCGGGTGAAGGCGCGGATCGCTGGCCGCCAGGGTCCGCCGCTGGTGCAGCCGTACCGCGACCTCGCCAAGCTCCTGGGCAAGGGGGCGGTGTACAGCACCACCACCACCTGGCTGTTCCGCGCCGGGCCGGTGGTTTCCCTGGCGACCGCCCTGGCAGCGCTGCTCATCGTGCCCCTCGGCGGGGTCGCCGCGCCGGTCCACTTCACCGGCGATCTGGTGGCGGTCGCCGGCCTGTTCGGCCTCGGCCGCTTCCTCACGGTGGTCGCGGCGCTCGACACCGGCTCGCCGTTTGAGGGGATGGGGGCCAGCCGCGAGGTGACCTTCGCCGCCCTGGTGGAGCCCGCCCTCTTCCTAGCCCTGGCCAGTATCGTCGCGACCACCCGCATGGGCTCGCTGAGCTCCGCCTACGGCGCCGTCGACGCCGCCTTGTGGAGCGCGGCGGCGCCCACCCTCGGCCTGGTCGCCGCCACCTTGCTGGTGGTCTACCTGGTGGAGAACTCGCGCATCCCGGTGGACGACCCCACCACCCACCTGGAGCTGACGATGATTCACGAGGTGATGGTCCTCGACCACTCGGGCGTCGACCTTGCCTTCATCGAGTACGGCGCGGCGCTCAAGCTGTGGCTCCTCGGCATGCTCTTGGTGGGGCTGGTGGTGCCGGTGCGCACCGCCAACCCGTGGCTCGACGGGGCGGCGGTGATCGCCGGACTCGCCGGGCTGGCAATGGTGGTGGGGCTGATCGAGTCGACCATGGCGCGCCTGCGGATGAACAACGTGCCGGCACTGATCGTCGGCGGCGGGGTCCTCGCCGCGGTCGCCTTCGTGGTGGGGTTGAACCCGTGAACCACCTTCTCGAAATCCTCCTCGCCCTCAGCCTGGTCTTCAACTTTGTGCTGCTCGGCTCCACCCGGATTGGCGCCTGCGTCATCTGGATGGCCATGCAGGGGGCGCTCTACTCGCTGGTCCCCCTGATCGCCGGCGAGGAGATCACCCCGCGCATCCTGGTCCTGGCGACCGCCGCCTTGGCCATGAAGGGCGGCATCTTTCCGTGGCTACTGATCCGCCTGCGGCGGCGCACCTCCTTCCATTTCGAGGTGGAACCCTACATCGGCTTCATCGCCTCGCTGCTGGTCGGGGTGTGTCTCCTCGCCGCGGCGGCGACCCTCGGCCAGCGAATCCACCTCACCGCCGGCGGCTACAACGAGGGGCTGCTCACCACCGCCTTCTTCACCATCCTCACCGGCCTGCTCCTCATCACCACCCGGCGCAAGGCGGTGATGCAGGTGGTGGGCTACCTGGTGCTGGAGAACGGCATCTACCTGTTCGGCGTCGGCACGGTCGTGGAGGCGCCGATGCTGGTGGAGCTTGGGGTGCTGCTGGATGCCTTCGTGGCGGTCTTCGTCATGTCCATCGCGGTCTACAACCTGAGCCGCAAGTTCGAGGTGACCGACGTGGACAAGCTCGCCGAGTTGAAGGGATAGCGGATGTTCGACGCAGCCATCCTCTGGTCGGTCCTCCTCCTCCCGGCGATCGCCGGGACCACCGCGGCGGTGTGGCCGTGGCGCCGCGGGGCCGTCGGCTGGATGGTGGTGGCGACCGTGGCCAGCGCCGCCATGGAGGGCGCCACCGCCGTCGCCGTGTGGCAGGGGGGCCGGTCGATCACCACCGCCGGCGGCTGGCTGTTCGCCGATGGCCTCTCCGCCTTTCACCTGGCGGTGATGGCGATCGTCTTCACCCTCTGCGGCCTCTACTCCCTGGTCTACTTCTCCCCGCGCGGCGACGGCCACCCCCTCGCGCCCCACCCGGCGCGCCGCTTCGCCGCCTTGTGGCTCGGGGCGCAGGCGGCGATGACCCTGCTTTTGGTCTCCAACAACCTCGGCCTCATGTGGGTGGGGATGGAGTCGACCACCCTCCTCACCGCCTTCCTTGTCTCCCTCCACCCCACCAAGGTCTCCCTGGAGGCGACCTGGAAGTACCTGATGATCTGCTCGGTGGGGATTGCCTTCGCCTTCATGGGGACGCTGATCGCCGCGGCCGCGGTGCCGGAGGCAGGGCGGGCGATCGCCGGTGGCCTCCTGTGGACCGTGATGATGCGCGAGGCAAGCCACCTCGACCCCACCTTGATGCGCATCGCCTTCGTCTTTCTGGCGGTCGGGTATGGGACCAAGGCGGGGCTGGCGCCGATGCACAACTGGCTCCCCGACGCCCACAGCCAGGCCCCGGGGCCGGTGTCGGCGATGTTCTCCAGCTTCATGCTCAACGCCGCCCTCTTTTGCATCCTCCGCTACCTGCCAATCACCCGCGCCGCCACCGGGACCGCCTTCGCCTCCCACCTCCTGGTCTTCTTCGGGGTCGCCTCGATTGTCATCGCCGCCGCCTTCATCCTCTCCCAGAGCGATGCCAAGCGGCTGCTCGCCTATTGCAGCGTCGAGCACCTGGGAATCATCTGCCTCGCCTTTGGCCTCGGCCCCCTCGGCGCCTTCGCCGGCCTCTTCCACACCCTCAACCACGCGGTGTGCAAGTCCCTCGCCTTCTTCTCCGTGGCCCGCCTCGGCCAGCGGTATGGGAGCCACGACATGACGATCCTCCGCGGCGCCCTGCGCGCCAACCGGGTGTGGGGGATCGGCCTGCTCGCCAGCTTCCTGGCGCTGATCGGCGTCGCCCCCTTCGCCATCTTGATGAGCGAGCTCGCCCTGGTGCGCGCCGCGGTCCACGCGGCCGCGTGGTTGCCGCTCGTCGTCTTCCTCGGCGGCGGCACGCTCATCTTCATTACCATGCTGCGGCGGGCGATCCACATGACCATGGGCGCCGTCCCGCAAGGGGTCGCGATCGCCCACGACGGCCGCACCGCGTCGCTGGTGGTGTGGCTGCCGATCCTCCTCCTCCTCACCCTCGGCCTGTGGATGCCACAGCCCCTGCGCACCGCCCTGCAGCAAGCGGCGGCGGTGGTCGGAGGGACGCCATGACCACCCCGTGGCTGACCACCTACAACGGCGAGGCGGTGGCGATCGGGCTGGTGCCATCGGTCTCCATCGACCGCTTCCGCAAGGCCCTCCTCGACGCCAGCGACCAGGGAGATCGCCTGCTGGCGCTCACCGGCTGGCCGGTGGCGGGTGGCCTACGCCTGCTCGCCGCGGTGGCGGTGGACGCCTCACGCCAAATCCGCCTCACCTCGGCGCCGGTGCAGGATCGCTACTCCGCCCTCACCCCCGAGCTGCTCGCCGCCCACTACTTCGAGCGCGAGATCGCCGAACAGTTCGGCGTCCACCCCGCGGGCCACCCGTGGCTCAAGCCGGTGCGCCAGACCGAGCACGGCCCCGGCGCCGGCCCGTCCCTCTTTCAGGTGGCGGGCGAGGAGGTCCACGAGGTGGCGGTGGGGCCGGTCCACGCCGGGATCATCGAGCCGGGCCACTTCCGTTTTCAGTGCCATGGGGAGCGCGTCCTACACCTGGAGATCGCCCTCGGCTACCAGCACCGCGGCGTCGAGCAGGCCCTCCTCGGCGGTCCGACGCCGCGCACCCTGGCGCTTGCCGAGACCCTCTCGGGCGACGCCACCCTCGGCCACACCACCGCCTACTGCCAGGTGGTGGAGACCCTCGCCCACACCAAGCCCTCGGCGCGCGCCAATCTGATCCGCGCCGTCGGCCTGGAGCTGGAAAGGATCGCCAACCACGTGGGCGACCTCGGCGCGATCGCCGGCGACATCGGCTTCCTCCCAACCGCCGCCTACTGCGGGGCGTTGCGTGGCACCTTCCTCAACCTGACCCTGCGCCTTACCGGCAACCGGGTCGGGCGCGGCCTGCTGCGGCCGGGCGGCGTCGCCTTTGCGATCGACGACGCGGAGCTTTTGGAGGTGGTGGCAGCGACGAGCAGCGCGTTGGAGGAGACCCGCCAGGCGGTGGAGCTCCTCTGGTCGTCGCCGTCGGTGCGCGCGCGCCTGGAGCGGATCGGCACGGTCGACGAGGCGATGGCCGAGACCCTCGGCATGGTGGGGCCGGCGGCGCGCGCCAGCGGCCTCTACCGTGACGCCCGCCGCGACCACCCGACGGGCCTCTACCGCCACCGGCGGCCGGCGGAGGTCATCATGGAGGGGGGGGATTGCTTCGCCCGCGCCATGACTCGCTGGCTCGAGATCATCCGCTCTGTCGCCTTCCTCCAGCGCGTCGTCCACGAAGGGGCGAAGGGCGAGGCGTGGCTCCCGGTGGGACCGCTCGCCGCCAACCACCTCACGGTGAGCCTGGTGGAGGGATGGCGGGGCGAGATCTGCCACCTCGCCACCACCGACGCCGGCGGCCGCTTCCTCCACTACAAGGTGATCGACCCCTCCTTCCACAACTGGTTTGGCCTCGCCATGGCCCTGCGCAATCAGGCGATCTCCGACTTCCCGGTGTGCAACAAGAGCTTCAACCTCTCCTACTGCGGCCACGACTTGTAATGGGGGGATGAGGGAGGGGAAAGACAACCCCGCGGGCGGCTGAGATGACCCCCGCTTTCCATCACGCAACCCATCGCTGGCCGCGGTTGCGGCCATCCACCCCCATCCCTCACCCCGCGCGCGCAGCGAACCCATGCTCAACACCCTCCTCACCCGTGTTCGCCACGGCCGGCGCACCACCTCCTTTCCCGCCCAAGAGCCGACCCTCCCGGAGCGCTTCCGCGGCCTGCCCCTCCTCCACCCGGAGCGGTGCACGGACGGCTGCCAGGGGTGTATCGAGGCGTGTCCCACGGCGGCCATCCGCGGGGAGGCGGGGCGGCTGGCGATCGACCTCGGCCGCTGCCTCTTCTGCCCGGCGTGTGCGCAGGCGTGTGCGGCTGGCGCGATCGAGCTCTCCCACGACTACCGCCTGGCGGTGCGCGACCGGGCGGCGCTGCAGCTCACCCCGGGCGCGCCGCTGGCCCTCGCCGAGCCCCTGGGCAAGGAGCTGCGCCGGCTCCTCGGCCGCGCCCTCAAGCTGCGCCAGGTCTCCGCGGGTGGCTGCAACGGCTGCGAGGTGGAGCTGAACGCCCTCGGCAACACGATCTTCGACGCCGGCCGCTTCGGCATCCAGTTCGTCGCCTCGCCGCGCCACGCCGATGGCCTCCTGGTCACCGGCCCGGTGAGCGCGGCCATGCGCGAGCCACTGCTTACCACCTACCGCGCGGTGCCGCGGCCGAAGATCGTCATCGCCTGCGGTGCCTGTGCAATCAGCGGCGGCCCCTTCGCCGGCCACCCGGAGGTGAACGATGGGATCGGCGATCTCTTGCCGGTGGACCTCTTCTGCGCCGGCTGCCCGCCCCACCCCTTCACCCTCCTCGACGGCCTGCTGCGTCTCCTCGGCCGCCGCGCCTGAGGCGCGCGCCCGCCGCACCCCGTTTTACGGCGGGGTCCCGGACGCAACCACCGCGACGCCACAACCGCCCGCGCGCCGAGAGGCGCCTCGGATTCCTCCCCCGCCCGCGCGCCGGGGGAGGAGCTCGAATCAAACCCCGCACACCGCGCCGCCGCGCCCGGAAAAGCTACGGGTCGACCTCTGTCCAGGGTGGTCCCGGGGCCCCTGGATCCGTGCGGCCGCTGGGGTTTTCCAGCGGGACCGCCCACACGCCGCCCGCCTGGCCCCCCTCCCGGTCGACCCAGGCCGACCGCCACCCTGAGTGCCAGCCGCCTTCCGGGCGGCGCCAGCGCGTCCGGCTGGGGTGGCCCGCACCGTCCAGGTCCACGATTCGCGCCTATTCGCGGCGCGATCTAAAAAACCTTTTCCGATTGCAAGGAACACCGGGGCTGGAGCGCTTCGCCCGCCATCGAGCGGCCCGTGGATCCGTGCGGCCGCAAGAGATCAACGGGCCGCTAGGCCGAGGTCGAAGTTGCCTCGAGGGTGGGGGACCCCGGCCAAGTTTGGGCTGCTATATTCGCGCCAGCCTCTGCCTCAATGACTCAAGTTTTCACCATGGCCGGCGATCAGGGGCCGTACCCTCGTCGCGCCGTCCACCTCCTTCCCACCCGTACCTCACCCCACCCCCGATCCCCTCACCCCACCCCACCCCCCGGGGGGAGTCGGATCCTCACCTGGTAGGAAGCGCCATGGCCCCACTCTCCGTCGACCCCAGAAATGTCCTCTCCTTCGTCCTCGCCGGTGGGCGGGGCAACCGCCTCGACCTGCTCACCGAGGTGCGGTCGAAGCCGTCGGTCCCCTTCGGCGGCAAGTACCGAATCATCGACTTCACCCTGTCGAACTGCATCAACTCGGAGCTACGGCGAATCGCCGTCCTGACCCAGTACAAGTCGAGCTCCCTGGCGAAGCACATCCGCCTCGGCTGGAGCCCCAACCTGTCGCCCGTCTTCGGTGAGTTCGTGGTCACCGTGCCGCCGCAGCAGAAGGTGGACGACCGGTGGTACGTGGGGACCGCCGATGCCATCCACCAAAACCTCGACATCATCCGCGAGAATCAGCCGCGCTTCGTCCTCATCCTCTCCGGCGACCACATCTACAAGATGGACTACCGGCCGTTGCTGGTGAGCCACGTGCGCCACGCGGCCGACCTGACCGTGGTCACCCTGCCAGTACCGCGCCTGCAGGCGACCGCCTTTGGGGTGATCGCCACCGACCCGGAGGAGCAGATCGTCGACTTTGTGGAAAAGCCGGTGGACCCCATCCCGATCCCCGGGGAGCCGAACCACAGCCTGGTCTCCATGGGGGTCTACTGCTTCACCACCGACGCCCTCTTGGCGGTGCTCGAGGAAGACGCCGCGGATCCCACCTCGAGCCACGACTTCGGCAAGGACGTCCTGCCGCGCATGCTCGGCCGCTACCGCCTCTTCTCCCACCCCTTCCGCGACGCGCGCACCGGCGAACCGGGTTACTGGCGCGACGTGGGGACGGTCGGGGCGTACTACGAGGCCAACATGGACCTCGTCGCCGTCTCCCCGCAGCTCAACCTCTACGACCCCTTCTGGCGGATCCACACCTACCAAGAGGACTGCCCGCCGGCGAAGTTCGTCTTCGCCGACGAAGGTGAACGGGCCGGGGTGGCCCTCGACAGCCTGGTGAGCGGCGGCTGCATCGTCTCCGGCGGCCGGGTGGTGCGCTCCATCCTCGCCAGCCGGGTGCGGATCAACTCCTACGCCGAGGTGCGCGAGTCCCTGCTCCTCGGCGACAACGACGTGGGGCGCCACTGCCGCATCCGCCGGGCGATCATCGACCGGTGCGTGAACATCCCCGCCAACACGGTGATCGGCTACGACGAGGAGGAGGACCGCAAGCGGTTCCGGGTGGTAGACGATGGGATCTGCCTGGTCACCGCCGATGCCCAGTTCCCCACCCTCCGCCACCCGGCAGGCACCGCGATCCCGGCGTGAGGGGCCACCGCCTTAGGAGGTTGGAAGGGGGCGGAGGACTCCGCCGCGCCAGTGAGGCTATCCCCTTGCGATCCCCTACCTTCTACTTTCTGCTCTCTCCACCCGCCGGCCGCGTGTAGCCTCCGAGCCGCCGCGAGGCGCCCCCTAGAATGGACCTCACCGTCTGCATCCTTTGGCACATGCACCAGCCCCTCTACCTCGACGAGGAGGCGGGGGAGTCGGTCCTGCCGTGGGTCTTCCTCCACGGGGTGAAGGACTACTACGAGATGGCGCGCCACCTGGAGGCGGTGGAGGGGATGCGGGCGACGGTGAACTTCGTGCCGTCGCTGTTGGACCAACTGGAGATCTACGCCCGCCCGGGCATCCCGCCGGACCGCTTCCTCCGCCACGTCGCCATGGACCCGGGGCAGATGGACCAGGCGGCGCGCGACTTCATCCGCCACTTCTTTTTCTCCGCCAACCAGGAGCGGCAGATCCTGCCATCGCCGCGCTACGCCGAGCTCTTCCAGCGCGCCCATGGGCGGGGCAGCAACCGCGCCACCCCCCTCTCGCCGCAAGACCTTCTCGACCTCCAGGTGTGCTTCCTCCTCGCCTGGTGTGGTGGCTGGCTGCGCCAGGAAGACCCGCTGGTGGCCCGGCTGGTGGCGAAGGGTCACAACTTTTCTAGCGACGAGAAGATGGCCCTGTTGGCGCGGATGCAGGTGGTGGTGGGGGAGATCGTGGGGCGCTACCGGGCACTCGCCGCGGCCGGCCGGGTGGAGCTCTCGTTTACCCCGTACTACCACCCGATCTTGCCGCTGCTGTGCGACACCAACGTCGGCTACGAATCGAACGCGGCGATCCACCTCCCCCAACACCGCGTGCGCCGCCCGGGCGACGCGGCCGCGCAGGTGGAGCGGGGGATCGCCCGCCACACCCGGGCCTTCGGCGCGCCACCGGCGGGATGCTGGCCCGCGGAGGGGGGGCTGTCACAGCAGGCGGTGGATCTCCTCGCCAACGCCCACAGCCGCTGGGCGGCGGGCGACGAGGCGGTCCTCTTTGCCAGCCTTGGCCGGAGCCCGCGCGCCGACGGCGAGGTGGTCCCGGAGCTCTACCGCCTCTACGCCGCCCCGGGGGCGGCGGCAAACCTCACCCTCGCCTTCCGCGATCACGACCTCTCCGATCGCATCGGCTTCACCTACAGCCGCTGGGACAGTGAGGCGGCAGTCGCCGACCTCATCACCCACCTGCAGACCGTGCGCAAAGGGCTCCAGGGGCGGGCAACGCGGCCGGTGGTCAACCTGATCCTCGACGGCGAAAACGCCTGGGAGTTCTACCCGGAAAACGGCCGCCCCTTCCTCCTCGCCCTCTACCGCGCCCTCTCCCAGACCGACGGCTTGGTGGTGCGCACCCTCTCCGGGGCGATCGACGCCGGCTGCGATCGGGGGCGGTTGGACCACCTCCACCCTGGCTCGTGGATCCACGGCAACTTCAATATCTGGATCGGTCACCCGGAAAAGAACCTCGCCTGGGACTGGGTAGCACGCGCCGCCACCGTACTGGACCAGGCCACGGAGGTGGACGAGCCACGCCGGCAGCAGGCGTACGCATCCCTCCTCGCCGCCGAGGGGTCCGACTGGTTCTGGTGGTACGGCGACGACCACTACTCCGCCCAGGACACCCTCTTCGACCACCTCTTTCGCGCCCACCTGCGCCATGTCTACCGCGTCCTCGGCCGGCCGGTGCCCGACGGCCTGCACCTGCCCATCGCGCGGATGCGCCGTGCCGTGCTTGAAATGCCGCGGGGGCTTGTCCACCCGCACCTCGATGGCAAGGGGGTCCGCTACCTCGACTGGCTCTCGGCCGGCCGCCTCGATCTCGCCCGCGCCAGCGCCATGCACCCGGGCGACCTCCCCTTCACCGAGCTGCGCTTCGGCTTCGACGAACAGAGCCTCTATCTCCAACTCGCCGCCCGCGCCTCCCTGACGGAGCTGTGTGGCGACCACCTCACCCTCACCTTCCACCTCGAAGGGGCGTCCAACGGCACACAAGCGCGCGTCGTCTTCACCGCCAGCCGCGGCGCCGCCCCCAGCCTCACCCTCGAGGGGGGCGCCGACCCCACGCCGCAACCGATCGGCAGCGCGGCCCTTGGCGACCTCCTCGAAGTCGCCATCCCCCTCGCCCCCCTCGCCCTCGCCACCGGCCAGACCTTCCACCTCTCCTTCGGCCTCCCGGACCACCCGCGCCTCCCCCTCGACGGCCCGGTCGAGCTCACCATCCCGGCCGCCACCGACTACCGGGTGGAGGCGTGGATGGCGTGATGGCAGTAGGGAGTCTGGAGTCATAGGCCGGTGGAACCTGCGCCTCAACCGGCCCAATCCCCGGCCTACGGCCGGCGCGGACCTAGGGGTCTGGATCGCGAATGGGAGCTCGCTCCTGCCGAGCCACAAACGGATCGCCGAGTGGGTCGCCCCGCGGCGATCACCGAGCTGGAGACGAGGCGTTTGCAACGGCCCCAGCCGCACCACGTGGGGGGACCGGGAAGGCGAGGCGCGCGCAGAGGCGCGGGGACGCAGAGGAGGGAGCGACGGCAAAACGGCGTCGCCGCGGTGCGATCGCGGCTCAGGCGCCACCGGGAAGGGGCGGGCGTGTCCCGCGCACGGTAGCGACCGCGCGGGGAGCCGCCTCGCCGCCCCACCAGCGGGGAGAGCTCGCTGCCTCCCTGCGCCTCCGCGCAACCCCCGCCTTCCCGGCCCGCACCGTTTTCCGGTTTGTTCACCACCGGCGCCACCGCCCGCCGCGCCGCGGGCGATGGACCACGACCACCGAGGGTCTACGGCTCGAAGCCGAGGGCACGGAGCTTGGCCACCTCGTTGCGCCAGTTGGGGGCGGCGGTGACCCGCAGATCGAGGTAGATGCGACTGCCGAGGAGCCGCTCGATGGCGGTGCGGGCGGCCGTGCCGATCGCCTTGAGCTGGGCGCCGCCGACACCGATCACCATCCCCTTGTGGCCCTCCCGCTCCACCAGGATGGTGGCCGCCACGAAGGTCGGGCGCCCCTCGCCGCGCTCCTCGAAGGCGTCGAGACGGACCGCCACGCCATACGGCAGCTCCTCGCGCATACGGCGGATCACCTGCTCGCGGATCAGCTCGCTGACCACAAACTGCTCGGGCAGGTCGGTGATCATCCCCGCGGGAAAATAAGGCGGCCCGGCGGGCAGCACCGCGCCGATTGCCTGCGCCAGCTCCGCCACCCCCAGGCCGGTATGGGCGCTGATCGGAAAGATCTCCGCAAACGGGGCGAGGTCTTTGAAGGCGTCGATCACCGCCAGCACCTGGGGCCTGGCCACCATGTCGATCTTGTTGATCAGCAGCCAGACGGGCGGGCCGAGGTCGCGCAGGGCGTCGGCGATGTACTGATCACCGCCCCCGGGGTGGCGGTCCGGCTCGACCATGAGGAGCAAGAGGTCCATCTCCCCGAGCCCCTCCAAGGCGGTCTTCACCATGATCTGGTTGAGGGTGTGGGTAGGGCGGTGGATCCCCGGGTTATCGAGAAAGACCGCCTGGAAGCCGTCGCCGTGGAGGACGCCGGTGATCCGGTTGCGGGTGGTTTGCGGCCGGTTGGCGGTGATCGCCACCTTCTGCCCGACCAGGTGGTTGAGGAGGGTCGACTTGCCCACGTTGGGGCGGCCGGCGAGGGCGACGAAGCCGGAGCGAAAGGCGGGAGCCATGGTGGCGACAGTAGACAGGAGGGAGGAGATTGGAGGAAGGGGGTCACCCCCGCGAAGCCGCCCCCCGGCTACTCCCTACTCCCTACTCCCTACTCCCTACTCCCTGCTCCCTCCGCCCATTACCCTCGCCGCTATGGAGTGGAGCAACGCCGACCTCGACCGCTACTCCCGCCACCTCCTCCTCGACGAGCTGGGCAGCGCCGGGGTGGAGCGCATCCGCTCCAGCCGCATCTTGGTAGTGGGCGACGTGGAGCCCACGGCGCTGCGCTACCTGTGCGCCGGAGGCGTCGCCCACCTCGCCCTGGCGCACCCCTCGGCGAGGGTGGCGGCAACCCTCCCAACCCTGGCGGGCGAGGGCGAGGTGGCGATCCTCACCACCCCCGTATCGGGCAGCGTGGTGGCGCGCTACGACGCGCTAGCGATCGGCGGCCAGGCGCGCTTTGCGGTGGCGGCGGCGTGGTACGCCGCGCGCCGCCCGGCGGTGGTGGTTGCCACCGCTTCCGGCCAAGCGGCGATCACTACCTTAGCCGGCGACGAAGGGTGCCCGGCGTGTCTCGACCTGCCCGCCGCGCCGCCGCTCGCGGGCCCCCTCGCCCCGCCGTTGCAGGGGCTCGCCGGTGTGCTGGTCGCCACCGAGCTCCTCAAGCTCCTCGCCGGCGTCACCCCAACCTTAGACGGCGACCTGTTGGGGGTGGATGGCCGCGGCCGACTGACCCGGCACCCCCTGACCCGCCGCACGCCGTGTGCGATCTGCGGCTGACCAGCGCCAGCTCTTCCGGCGACCGCGCCGCACGCGCCATGCGGAGTCTGGACCTCGTCGATCGCCTGCAAAGCAGTGGATCCCACCCTGCATCGGACCCCGCTCTTCGTCGCCTCGCCCCACATCGCGCGACGAACGGATCCCCCTCCGGCCTTGCGCCCACCTCGCCTCGTCACGATCGACCCAGACCGCCAGACCCCTAGCGCACCAGCAAGACGTTGCACGGTGCGTGGTGCACCACCTTGTTGCTCACCGAACCGAGGAGGAAACGGTTGACCGCCGACCGCCCCTTGTTACCGATGACGATCAGGTCGTACCCCTCTTCCTCGGCGACGTCGACAATCGCCGAGGCGGGCTCGGCGATGACAAACCGCTCCTCCACCTTCACCCCCTCCAGCCCCGCGGTCTCCTCCTCCACCCACTCCTTGAACGCGGCACGATCGCCCCGCTCGAGGATCGGCTGGAGGTCCTCGCCGAGATCTTCGATGGAGGTCACGGCGTTGGGCTGGTGGACGCGCAGGAGGGTGATCGAGCCCCCCTCACACTGGGCAATGTGCACCGCTTGGCGAAAGGCGCTACGCGACGTTTCCGAGAGATCGATCGGGCAGAGAATCTTCATGGGGCCCCTTTCAGCACGGCGGCGAGTGTGCCGCAGTATCGCTGCTAATCGAGCTTTAGCAAAAACGTGACACGGCGACAATCGCCGCAGGTTGGTACATCGACGCCCCGCCACGGTGTTAGGCTCACCAACGAAAGGCCACCCCATGCGCATCCTGACCTACAACATTCAGGTCGCGATCGGCTCGTGTCGCTACCGCCACTACCTGCTGCACGGCTGGAAGCACGTCATGCCGCACGGGCAGACCGTGCCCAACCTCGATCGCATCGCGACGGTGATCGCCCCGTACGACATCGTCGCCCTGCAAGAGGTGGACGGTGGCTCCCTGCGCACCCACTTCATCAACGAGACGTGTTACCTGGCGACACGGGCGGGGTTCCCGTGCTGGAAGAGCGTCGTAACCCGCGACCACGGCCTCTTCGCCCAACACACCAACAGCCTCCTGAGCCGCACCTCGCCCCTGCGAGTGGAGAGCCACCGCCTCCCCGGCGCCATGGAGGGGCGGGGCGTGCTGGAGGCGGACTACGAGCTGGACGGGCGGGTGGTCACCGTCTTCTGCACCCACCTCGCCCTCAACTGCCGCGCCCGCCTGCGCCAGATCGAGGCGATCGCGGCGCGGATCAATCAACACGACAGCGCCATCCTCCTCGGCGACTTCAACTGCCAGCCGGACTCGCCCGCGCTCCGCGCCCTCCTCGCTTCGACCCGCCTGCGCCCCGGCCGCTGGCAGCCGGCGAGCTACCCGAGCTGGCGGCCACGGCGGGTGATCGACCACATCCTCGCCACCGACGATCTCACCCTCGACAACCTCCAGGCGACCCCGGCGCTCCTCTCCGACCATCTGCCCATCTCGGCCGAGGTGCGGGTCACCGAGGCGGCGGCGGTCGCCGCCTGAGGCAGCGTCAAGCGGCCGCCAGCCCCGGCGGCGGCCGGATGGGCGCCGGCGGGGAGGGGGGCCAGGCGGTCGGAGGGCGAGCCAGCCCTCAGGACCATGGCCTCGGAAACGGGCGGTGCGGCGGAGGAACGAGGTTCTAGTTCTAAGGCTCTTCTCGTTGACCTTCGACCACGGTCTCCCTGGGGTCCTGCTGGCGGTGAGCCACCCTGCGCGTCGCTGCGCGTGCACGAGCCACCTACCTTTTCCTGGAGGGGCGCCCTCCTTTCGGCGCGCGCCCGTGGTTCCCCAGTCGATCGACCCCGTCCGACCGATGGCTAGTTGCCCACCGCATTCGCCACCGCCACCACCGGCACCAACATCCCACCGATGAGGGCGGTGTGGTTGCCGATGATGGCGCTCTGGACCACCAGGGGGGTGGAGGCAACGCCGGCAAGGGAGACGCCCACCACGCGCGGTACGGTGCTCACCGCCGCCATCCCCGAACCGGCCACCGCCAGGGCCGCGCCGGCGGCGGCGGCGCGTACCCCGGCGGTGGAGGCCGCGAGAAAGACGACGTCGGTGACCGCTACCGCGCGCACCGCACCGGCGACCAGGAGGGGAAAGGCATGGGCCGGCGGCGTGGTGGCCGCGGCGACAACTAGGGCAAACAAGACAGCGGTGGCCTTACGGCGAAAGGCAGAAGACATCATGAGGTCCCGGGAAGAGGTAAACGGTGGGGTTGACCTCCCTCCTTTCGGCACCATGCGCCCGACCTAAAGATGAGCTGAGGGCGCGGGGATCCTTCCCCCTCGCAATCCGCACCACCGCTCCCCACGGACAAAAAAAAGCGCCCTGCCCCCGAAGGGACAGGACGCCAGCCCCGGAGGGACGGGAGGAGGATCACCCCCCCGAGGCGATGACTGCCGCGGCGATCACCGGCACCAGCACACCCCCCACCACCACCGTGTGCACCGCGGCGGCGCGACCCACCACGACCCCCTGCACCACCAGCGGCAGCGCGGCGGTACGCGCCACCGCGCCGCCGGCCACCAGCCCCACGGCGCCCGCCCCTGTGACATGCGCGCCGGCAACGATCGCGCCCGCGCCGAGGGCGGCGGTACGCACCCCGGCGACGGTCGCCGCGGCAAGGGCGACGTCGGTCACCACCAAGGCACGGGCACCGACCGCCGCCACCACCAGGGGTAGGGAGGCAGCCCTGGACGGGACGAGGAGCGTCCCGGCGCACAGGGTGATCGCAACGAGGCCACGGCAAAGACGAGGAAGAAGGGTCATCGGCAGGCTCCAAACCAGAGGGACAAGTTCATGCACCCCACCCCTTTCGGCAGAAGCGGGCGACCCATCGAGGGGGGGCAGGAGTCTGCCGGACGTTGGCGAGGTGACGCGAAGCAACGGGCGTGAGCCCGGATCGACCCGTTCGTAGCGCGACGTGGGGCTGGCCACGAAGAACCCCACACGATCCGCTCCGACCCCCCGCGGCGCCGGCCCCTTTCGGCCCCTCATTCCGCTCGATGCAGTCGATCGGAACAGAGGCCGACCCAAGGGCCGGCCGGCGCCTTAGCCGTGTTGCCCAGAGCCCCCCCGTTGGCGGAGCGTGGCGGTCTGGCCGCTCCCCGCCCCGCCGCCTGTTATGGACACCCTTCGCCGCGACCTCGTCCGCCAGCGCGCCCGCGCCCTACGCGACCGGGTCCAGTGGCTCCTCCACGGCGCCATGGCCGCCCGCCTCGACGGCCATCCCGCCGACCTAGTGGCCCCTCTCACCTTCCTCGACACCTACGTTTGGCTGTGCCACGAGGTGCCGGAGCAGCTGCGCTACGAGGTCCTCGCGGTCTCGAAAAACCCCGCCTTCGCCCCCCTCGTGGAGTTGCTCGCCACTGCCACCGAGCGCGCTCCCTTCACCCGGGGCCTCGTCGAGGCAGGCTTTGCCGCGGCGACCGTGGCCCGCCTGGGCGGCGACCGTGCGGCGGCGGTGCGGGAGATCTGCGAGGCGTGGGAGCGCTGGGGTGACCTGCCGGAACGCCGGCCCATCGCCCGGCGCGCCGTCGCCGCGGCGGAGCGGGCGATGTACGACGCGCTCCTCGGCCCCGCCGACCAAGAGCGGCTCGCCCTGATCGACCACCTCCCCGACCCGGGCGGGCCGCCGCCGCGCTTTACCAAGCTCGGGGTGATCCCGGTGATGCGCTGTCCGGCCGGCTGCCGCCACTGCCTCTTCCTCTACCGGCCGCGGGTCGAGCGGCGGCGCGCGCCCGCGGAGCTCCTCGCCATGCTCAGTCGTCTCACCGATCGGCTGCTGTACACCGGCGGCGACCTCACGGGCCATCTCGATGACTTCACCGAGGCGGTCGCCACCACCCCCGCCATCACCACCTTCGCGATCCTCCTCAACGGCACCTTCGCCGCCACCGCGGCCGGCGCGGAGGCGTGGTTCGATGGCCTCGACGCTGCCCTCGACCGGCGCGCCGCCACCTCCCTTGCCCCCGCCGAGGTGGTCCTTGAGATCAGCTTCGACGAGCACCACCAAGAGCTGCGAGTGGGCGCGGACGGTGGCGTGCACGAGCGGATCCCGGTGGCGAACATCGCCAACCTCATCGAGGCGGCGGTGCGCCACCCGCGCCTTGGCCTCGTTTTGCTGCACAAGCAAAACCGGCGCAACTTCTCGCGCGCGCTGTTCGAGAGCGGGGTCGTCGCCCGCTTGGCGCGCGAGCTGCACCGGCGTGGCCAGCGCCTCGAACTCCTCTCCGCCCGCCCCGGATTGCGGCCGCGCCGCGACCCGTGCGACCCGACCCGGGTGGCGCCGGTCATCACGGAGGCGCAGTTTTGCCTAAGCGGCCACCGCGATGTCCCCATCGGCCTCACCTCGTCGCTGGTGGACGGCTACGGCCAGGCCGCCCTCCTTGATGCGAGCGAGTGGCTGAACGACCGCGCCAACCTGGAACCCTTTCTCGCCGGCGCGGCGCCCGGCGACGGCTTCGATGGCGACCTGATGTTCTGGTACGACGGCCGGGTCACCTCCTTCTCCGCGGTCCACCTCGCCTTCGGCAACCTCGACGACGACCCCATCGATCGCATCCTTTCCCGCCACCGGCGCGACCCGCTCCTCGCCGCCCTGCGCCGGCCAACCCTGCGCCTGTTGCACCTCTACGGGGAGGTGCGTAACGACCTCGAGGCGCTCACCCGCCGCGCCACCTCCCTGCCCCACCTCCTCCACACCCTCACCCGCGACGCCGAGGTCCGCCTCCACCTCACCCGCCGCCTGGCCGGGTGCGACCCGACCGTCACCGTGGTCAGAGAGAGCCCCTCCGCAATCCAGATGGGGTCACGGTCGCGAAGCGAGGCCGTTTGAACGCGCCGCAGACCCAGAGTCGGTAACCTTGTGCCGCGCGACGCGCGACAGCGACCTTGGGCAAGCAGACCGCTTTTTTGGATCGCCACTCGATCGAGGGAGCCCATGGAGATCCTCCGCACCCCGGCGCTCATCGCCCCGTACCTCTCCGACACCTCGGGCCTCCACGACGCCCACTGCGCGGTGGTCTACCGGCCGGAACGAATCGAGGAGATCGAAACGGTCCTGGCGGAGGCGCGACGGCTGGGGGTGACGGTGACCGTCGCCGGCGCGCACACGGCGACCACCGGCGCGGCCCTCCCCTACGGCGGCATCCTCTTGACCACCGACCGTCTCGACCGGATCGGCCCCATCGTGCCGACTGCGACGGGCGCGCAGGTGGCGGTGGAGGCGGGGGTGCGCCTGGCCACGCTGCAAGCCGCCGCAGCCGCGGCCCACACCCTCTACCCGCCCGACCCGGGGGAGGCGAAGGCGACCCTCGGCGGCAACCTCTCCACCCACGCCGCGGGTAAGCACGGCTTCCACTACGGGCCGTCGCGGAACTGGGTCACCGCCCTCACCGTGATCCTCGCCGAGGGCGATCGCCTGGAGCTCACCCGTGGCGAGTGCGTCGCCGGCGCGGACGCGATCCTCCACCTAACCACCATTTCCGGCAGACGGATCGATGTCCCCCTGCCCACCACCCTGCCGCCACCGGTGAAGCACGCCGCCGGCTATCTCGGCGGCAAAGGCCGCGACGCGGTGGACCTCTTCATCGGCGCCGAGGGGACCCTCGGGGTGATCGCCGCAGCGACCCTGCGGCTGGCGCCGGCGCCCGAGCAGACCCTCGCCGGCCTCCTCTTCTTCCCCAACGAAGAGCGCTGCTGGCAGGCAGTGGTGGCGATCCGCGACCGCTCCCGGGCGGCCACCCTCCCCATCGCGGAACGTTGGGGGACCACCATCCTCGAATACCTCGACCCCGCGGCGGTCGACCTTTTGCGGTCCGACCTCCCCGCCCTGCCCGCGGCCACGGCCGCGCTGATGGTGGAACAGCCCACCACCGAGGCGGCGAACGCGGCGCGGCTGGCCGACTGGCAGCGCGTCACCGCGGAGCTCGGTGGCGTGGCGAAGGCGCATCTCTGGGCCCGCACCACCGCGGAAAAGGCGGCCCTAGCGGCCATGCGCTACCGCATTCCCACCGCGATGAACGCCACCCTTGCGCGCACCGGCCTGCGCAAGGTGAGCTGCGACATGGCGGTCCCGGACGACCGATTGCTCACCTACCTGCACGGGGCGCGTGCGCGCCTGGCCGCGGGCGGGGTGCGCGCGGTGGGCTTCGGCCACATCGGCGACAACCACATCCACTACAACCTGCTCCCCGAGGACGCGGCCGAGCTGGCCCGCGCCCGGGCCATCTACGACGACCTTGTGGAGCTGGCCCTCGCCCTCGGCGGCACGGTCTCCGCTGAGCACGGCATCGGCAAGCTCAAGCGGCGCTACCTCGCCCGCATGGTGGGCGAGCAGGGGATCGCCGAGATGCGCCGCACCCGCCGTACCCTCGACCCCGCCGGCCTCTTGTGCCCGGGCAACCTCTTCGAGGCGTAGCGGCCTGGCGGCCTGGGTCCACCGGGAGGGAAACCAGGCGGGCGGAGTGCGCGCGGTCCCGCTGGGGAACCTCAGTCGAAAAGGTTTTGTCGATCGCGCCGCCCGGCGCGGCGAATGGGGGCGAATCGTGGCGGAAAGGGGCGCGGACTGTGCGCTGGAGTGGGTGATCAGCTCCACCCCACCGGAGGTTGCGACGCCGAGGAGAGCGAGGTTCTTTTTCCACGGCGATCCGCAGGGAGCACGCGGTGCGCCACCCTGCGCGTCCATGCGCGTGGAGGCGGCCCTCCGCGCCCAGCCCGGCTGACCTCCGCCGCCTGCCTCCCCAACCGCTCGCCGACCTCCGCCCGCCACCGAGGCCGACCGCCACCCCCGCCTCAGGTCGGGAACTTGCCGGCGTTCTGGACCACCCACTCGCGCGCCGCCTCCTCGGAGTCGAGGGTGCGCCCCTCCTCCGCCTGGACCCGCTCGCGGTACCGCTCGATGGCGACGATCTGCTCCATCATCCGCGCCCTCATCCGATCCGCCTCCGCCGGAAAGGCCGCCCCCACCTCGTAGCTCCCCGCCTCCACCGGCCGACACCAGACCACCCGGGCGTGGACCTGCGGCGCCCCTTCGAGGCTGCTGAATGAGAGGGTGAGCCAGGTCCCGGGCGCCACCGTCCCCGCCGCCAGAAAGCGGATCCCGCCGTGGCCGAGGTCGTGGGCAATGGCCGCCCCGCCCCAGCCCCGCGCCTCGACCGCTAGGGGGATCTCCACCGGGTGACGGATGAAGCCGCGCCGGCGGCGCTGCCCGTGATCGTCCTCTCGCCGCCCCTCGCTATCCATCGTCTCCTCCCGTTGCCCCCCCATCTCGAATCCGCGCGGCCCTCTTCCGTACCCGACCCGAAGAGCCTCCCACAACACCGCCAGCCGCTGTCAACCACCGCGGTCCACCGCCGAGCCCGCGCAGGAGCCACGGCGGAGCGGTTCTCCCCGAAGGCGTGGGCCAGGGCTGTGGCACTCAACCGCCGAGGCCACGCAGAAAGGCGGCGAGGCCATCGGTGACGGAGGGGGGGATCTGGTGGCCACCGGGAAAGTCGATCCAACTCACCAACACGCCGGCGGCGCGCAGCTCGTCGCGCAGGGTGTACGCCAGGGCAAAGGGCAGCAGAGGGTCGCCGCGCCCGTGGCTCAGAAAGGCCGCCGTGTTGGCGCGCGCCGCCATCGCCGGGCGCCAACGCGCCGCCGCCAGCAAGGTCCCGGAGAGGACCACCAGGCCGGCGAAGGGGCGGTGGGCCGAGAGGAACGTATCCGTGGCGACCATCGCCCCCTGGGAAAAGCCACCCACCACCACCCGCTCCGGAGCGACACCCAGCAACCGCTCGACCCCATCGAGGAGTTCCAAAAGCTGCGCCCGCAGGGGGGCCAACGCGGGGGGATCGGTGTGGGTGAGGTCGCGGAAGGTCCCCTCGGCCACCGCCCGCTCGAGGGCCGCCGTGTCGATCGGCCACCAGGCGCGCGCATCCCACCCGCCACCGGCAAGGGCGAGGGGGGCGGCGGGAAAGGCGAAGCGGGTCGCGGGGGAGAGGCGAAGTTCATCGGCCAACGGGATGAGGTCTTCCCCCGGCGCGCCGAAGCCGTGCAGGAGACAAACCAGCGGGCCGTCGCCGGAACCAACACCATCGACGCCACCGGTGATCCGCACCGTGAGCCCCGCAACCGTCTCCGTCCGTGGCCGTGGCACAACGTCTCTCCAAAAAAAAGGTACTGCCAGGCGCGGGCAACACACGGGGAGCCAAGGCTGGGAGCGCGCCCTCCTCCGGGGAGTTGTACCACCGCGCCGCCCGCACGCCGAGCGCCGCACGCCGCCGCAGATCAAGACGCGGGCCGACCGAGGCAAACCCCAAGCCGACCCACCGCGGCCGGCGCACCACAAGGCGAGTGCGCGGCGATCGTCGCCGCGGCCAACAACCATCCGCCGCTCGCCGCGGCCACCCCGCCGCCGAGGCCACGCACGGCGCGCCAGCCCATCCGGCTCCGCCCTTGGAAGAGGACCCGCACCCCGTTGTTGCACCCGCGCGGTAGATCGCCCGCGCGCGATCCGGGCTAAGCTGCGGCCCAACACCGCACCGGCGGATCGCCCATGGCTACCGATGACACCGGCTTCATGCGCCGCGCCCTTCGCCTCGCGCGGCGTGGCCTCGGCTACACCTCGCCCAACCCGGCGGTGGGGGCGGTGGTGGTCCGCGCCGGCAAGGTCGTGGGCGAGGGCTACCACCACGCCGCCGGTACCCCGCACGCGGAGGTCCACGCCCTGACCGCCGCGGGGGGGCGGGCGGCCGGCGCCACCCTCTACGTCACCCTGGAGCCGTGCGCCCACCAGGGGCGCACCGGCCCGTGCTGCGTGGCGGTGGCCGCGGCAGGGATCCAGCGGGTGGTAGTCGCCACCCTCGACCCCAACCCGCGGGTGGCGGGCAAGGGGGTGCGCTACCTGCGGCGCCACCATCTGGAGGTGGTGGTCGGGGTGGAAGAGGCGACGGCACGGGAGATCAACGAGGACTTCTTTCTCGCCATCACCGAACACCGCCCCTTTGTCACCTGGAAGGGGGCGGCCTCCCTCGATGGCCGGATCGCCACCCGCACCGGCGAGTCGCAGTGGATCACCGGTGCCCCCGCGCGGCGCGCGGGCCACCTCCTGCGGCGGCGCGCCGGCGCGATCCTCGTCGGCCGCGCCACCGCCGCGGCCGACGACCCGAGCCTCACCGACCGCGCCCCGGGGAGGCCGCGCCACCCGTTGCGGCTGGTCCTCGACTCACGCCTGCGCCTACCCCTCGGCCTGCGCCTGTTTCAGGACCAAGAGCGACTGCCCACGGTGGTCTACTGCACCGAGGCCGCACCCGCCACACGCCGCCGGCAGCTTGCAGAGGCGGGCGTGGCGGTGGTCGTCGCTGGCACGCAACGGGTCGAGCCGAGGCTCGTCCTCGCCGACCTGCACGCCCGCGAAGTCATGCACCTGCTCATCGAAGGCGGCCCAACGGTGGCGGCGAGCTTCGTCGAGGCCGGGCTAGTGGACCGGGTCTGCCTGTTCATCGCGCCCCTGCTCCTCGGCGGCCGCACCGCCCCCCCGCTGCTCGGCGGCGACGGCTTCGCCACCCTCGCCACCGCCCTGCGCCTGGAGCGCCTGGAGTGCCGCCACCTCGGCGACGACCTCCTCCTCACCGCCCGGGTACGGCGCTAACCCCGCACCCCGCCCCGGTCGACCCGCCAGCCACCGCCGCACGCCCGAGCCACCCGAAGCCGAGAATCCCGGCCGCCGAGGCAACACAGAAATGAGGTGGCTGACGTGGCCGTCACCACCCCTGGTCAATAACCCAAGAGCGCTAACGTGACCCTGTTACGTTCTGCGTGGAGGCTTGACTCCGCCTCTGCGGCGAATGCCAAACCCCACCCGAAAGATGTCGGGCATGTTGAGGCGGCCATCCTTGGTCCGATAGAGCACCGCGAGCTCGACCAGGTCGTCGATGAGCGCCTCGGGGCTGCCTTGGCGAAACGGGTCGTTGGTGAATCGGCGCGGCGGGAGCTTGTCTCCTGCAGCCTTTGTCACTTGCCCCAGAGAGTCGGCGGGCCATCGGCTCGATAGCTCGGTCGTGGTCATCGGGACCTCTGCACCGCGGGCAGCCTCGAGCAGCGGCTTGACCCACGGGTAGTCCTCGCCAATCTCGTCAACCCGCACTTGCGACGCCTTGACGACCCCCTGCTGAATCGCCGTGTAGTGCAGGGCGAGACCGTGGTCGGGCCAACGCTCGGCGGTGTGCTCGGCGGCCCTCTTGAAGGCGAGCAGGTAGCTGCGTGGGCTGATCCTGCCCTTCGCGTCGGCGAGGTGCAGAGGAACCCACGAGTAGGTGTAACCCCGCTTCGGCCCTCCGCCCATGGTGCGATCAGCGAGGGCCTCGACGATCGACCTCTGGACCTCCTCGCCCGAGATCTGTGGCGGCGAGACGTGGACACCCTCCCTCTCGCGCCACTCGGCGCCGGATACGCGGCCGGTCGCCTCGCGAAACCGCGGGCCGAAATCACGCGCGTTCCCGAGGTGCATGAAGACCAGGCCATAGAGGTCCGCGCTGCTCCACGCGAGGTCCACCTTGGCGTGCCGCAGCTTGGAGGAGTCCGGGAAATGCCACACCTCGTCATCCTCCTCGAGGTCGGGGCGGATGAAAAACTTCGTCCGGATCGACCGCCGGCTGCGCAGCCGCAGGCCGAGCTGGAGCGCCCCGCTGGTCAGCCGGCGCACCTTCTCCCAGTCGGTGGCCAGCCGGTCGAAGGCGTCGAAGAGCACGAGGAGCACGCGGCCATCAGCCGCGAGCTGAGCATCGCATTCGGTGAGCAGCCTGTTGGCTTCGTCACCATGCTCGATGAACCACGCGACGGCAGTTTTCCATTCGCAATCGGAGAAGGGGACCGGCCGCTCGACGGCTCGCAGCACATGACGGAGTACCACCGTGTGCCAAATATCGACCGGGTCGAGCCCTTGGTCGACGAGGGCACCGAGCGTCTCCGGCCTGGGGAAATCAGCCTCGGTGTCGTCGAGTCCAAAACCCACCCGTGCCGTGACTCGCGCGAGGGACGAACCGCCGAGCTGCTCTGAGACAAAACCTCGGTGTTTGTCATTGGCCAGCACCGCCGTCCACCAACTCTTGCCCGCGCCGCGCATACCGACCACCACGCTGGCGTCCAGGTGCAGCACCTTGAGGTGTTGGGTGGGTATGTAGACTCGCGCCAACCCGGGGGGGATAAGGTTTTCCTGCGCTGCGAGCTCGGGGAGATCGGCGAGGGCTTGTCGGGCCGCGCGCGGATCGAAGGCGAGCGTCATCGCGTCCTCACGGTGCCTGCGCCCGGCCCGCCGTCGCCCTCGGGCAGCAGCCGCGCCGTGGCAGCGGCCAGGAACGCGCCGAACGCCGCCTCGACAACGGGCCACGGCGGACGCTCCGCGCTGTCGGCCAGCGCGACGCCGCGTAGGCCACCGTCGAAGTACACCGGCAGCGGGTAGTGGGGCGCGGTGAAATCATCGCGAGCGAAAATCTGCGCGGACGGGCCATCGCCAGGCGTCTTCGATTCATCGTCGTAGAGCGCCGACCACGTGTCGTAGGACGCCTCGACCCAGCTCGCCAAGGCGCCCTCGGTCTTGTCCATCTGGGCGGCGACCATCTTCAGGCGCCAGCGGAGGTCTTCGTCCGCCATGCCGTAGGCGACGCCCTTGGACTTCGCCAGGTGCTCGAGCAGTAACCGGTAGGCGTGCCAGCCCTGCGGCTCGTCGCGGGCAAAGAGGAACGCCTCGGCCCCGAGTTGGGTCACCGCAGCAGCGCCGATGTCCTGCAATCCGGCGCGCGCATCGAGCAACACAACGTCGGGGGGCTCAGCCTGTTCGCCGAAAAGACGCACCAGCGTGGCAAGCCTTTCGGCGAGTCCCTGCTCCGTACCGTCCGGTAAGAGTCCGGGAAAAAACACGCGGCCGACTTTCGCAACATAGTCCCGGGTTCGCGACCCAAACGCCGGCATGACTTGAACGGTCCCGGCCGAGTCCTTGGCCACGGCGCTCCGTGCCAGGCAGTCCTGGAGGGGAACGGAATCCGGCTGGTCAACCAGCGCCTCGACCAGCCAGTCGACGAGGCCGTAGTCCGGCAGTTCGTCGAGCAACAGGCTGCCAAGGCCAGGCGCCTCAAGGTCCAGGTCGATCGCCAGCACCTTCTTGCCCTGGCGCGCCAAATGCCAGGCCAAAGCCGCCACAGCCGTGCTCCGGCCCACCCCCCCCTTCAGGCTGAACGCCACGGCCAAGGGAAGCGGCGAGCGGACGAGTCGCGGCTTGCGCAGCCAATCCTGGTTGGTCAGCAGCCGGTCGACCAGCCAGGTGTCCTCGGCGTCCGGCACGAAAACGCGGTCCGGTGACTCCAGGACGTCCTCTTTGCTGATGAGGTCGGATTCGCGCAGCAGCACCCTCTGGGGGCCCGGGCTGTACGGTCCGAGCTTCTCGTCCAGGGATTGACCGAGCGCCTCCCAGTCAGCTCCCTCGAGCGCGTCGTCGGGCAGGACGGCCGTGAGCTGACCAGCGACTTCGCGAACGAAGGTAATGCTGCTCGTGCGGCCCCCAAGCTGCGCGCGGATCGCCTCGAAAGCGACGTCGAGCGCCTCGTCAAAGCGCACCATCGTCAGGCTCCCTTCGTACTCCGTTCAGCCCGACGCTGCCGAGGAGCCGCGCCGCCGCCCGGTGGTGACACCCGATGGCTTCGCCGGTAACCACGCCGTCAGGCCCGTAGCGCTGGTCCGTGGACCAGTCGGAAAAAGGCTACGGCAATCCACGGAGCAGAACCACGAGCCTTGGGTAGCGCTTCTGGATGCCCTGCAGGGGAACGCAATCCCAGAGCTGATTGACGTGCTTCTTGTGGTACGGCGGTGCGAGCGTGTCCCCGGCCCGGAATCTTGGCAGCCCCACTAGCGCGCTCTTGATCGCACACTCGGCGGCGAGGCCGAAGAGCTGATCAGCATTCGCGACGCGGCGGCCTTCCTCAAGCAAGACACCATCCCGGAAGTGGCGGGTCGCCGCAGCGGCATAGTCTTCAGCCATTCTGGCGCTCCTCTTGTTGGAACCAGGCGCACGTGGTGAGCTGCATGCTCCTAGCAAGGCCATCATCGCACGGCCGAGCACCAGTCCCGTAGCCAGAAAAAATCCGAGTTCAGGTCTTGAGACATCTGGTCTCTGACCTGGCTGCCTTGCTCGCCGTGGTGGAAGGAAGGCTGGGGTAATGGTAGACCCGGTCCTGACCCGGTCGTGTGGCACCCTTGGGGCTGCAATGGCCGACCCCTCCCCTCCCGCTGGCGCCCCCGCGGCCATCGAGGCGCTGAGCGCCATCACCCTCACCACCACCGACATGGCGCGCGCGGTCCGCTTCTACCGCGCCCTCGGCTTTTCCCTGCGCTCCGGCGGCGCGGGGGGGGAGTTCACCAGCTTTCATGCCGGCGCCTCCTTCCTCAACCTGATCGCCGCGCCGCCCTCGCCGGCGGGCGGGGGGTGGGGCCGGGTGATCTTCCGGGTGGCCGACGTCGACGCCCTCTACCGGCGCGCCCTCACCGCCGGCCTCACCCCGGAGACGCCGCCCCGCGATGGACCGTGGGGCGAGCGCTACTTCCACCTGCGCGACCCCGACGGCCACGAGTTGAGCTTTGCCCGGCCCGTGACCCCCGGCTAACCCATGGATAGCGGCGCCGCTGCGGGGGCGGCAAAGCGTCGGCGCCCGTTACCACCCATTGGGATGGGACCGGCCACGATCCTGGCGATCCGCTGCGGGGGCGGCGAAGCCTCGGCGCCCGTTACCAGGTGCGCACCGGCCCCACGTCCACGTGGACAAACCCGGCGGAGGGGTAGTAGCCGACGCCGCCGCCGCGCTGGGCGATGGCGGCGCGGTGCACCGCGACGAGAGGACGGTCTGGGAGGTTGAAGTCGACCGCCAGCCCTTGCATGTGCAGGCTGTGGCGGGCGACGCCGTGGCCCTGGCTACGCAAAGCGGCGTTGGTGGCCGGGGAGCGGTAGCCGGAGATGACGTGGATCGGGGCCCGGCTCTCCAACCTGGCGTGGAGCGTGCAGAGGAGATCGAGGAGGGTGGGATCGATGGCCTGCACATCGCCGGTGCGATGGTCGCGCAGGAGGTGGTTGATCTCTTCGAGGGCGCCGGGGAGGTAGCCGCCGCGGCGCCAGTAGGCCGCCCGTAGGGATTCGCCGGTGTGGGTGTTGTAGAGCGTGAGGGAGCGTTCCGGGGGGGCGGGGAGGCTGAGGGCCGCCAGGGCCGGGGCGGAAAATAGGGCCGCGGCGAGGGCGACGCCGCCGCCGGCGAGGAAGTGCCGGCGGCTGAACCGCGCCTCGCGGGGGGCGGGCGGCGACGGCAGGGTCGTGAGGAGGGCGGCGGGATCGGCCATGGCGGGTCGGGGAACGGGTTACGGGGTGGGAGGGGGGGGCTCGCGCAGGGCGCGGTCGAGGAAGCCATCGCGGTCGTAGAGGTCGTCGCGGAACTGGACCGAGCCATCCGCATTGGCCCAGGCGGTGAGGTAGAGGAGGGTCACGTCCACCGGCTCGCGGAGGTAGAGGGTCTGCTCGACCCCGGTGGCGATGGCCGCCAGCAGGGTTTCGCGGCTCCAGCGCCGGGAGCCGCGCAACAGGTAGAGCGCCAGATCGAGGGGCTCCTCCAGCCGGATGCAGCCGTGGCTGAAGGCGCGCACCGGCTGGGCGAAGAGCTGCCGCGCCGGCGAGTCGTGGAGGTAGACATGGAACGGGTTGGGGAGCATGAACTTAATGCGCCCCAGCGGGTTGGCGGGGCCGGGCGGTTGCTGGAAGCGATAGGGGGATGTTGCCCCGTGGACCGCCCGCCAGTCGACCCCTTGCGGGTCGACCACCCGTGTGTTCCCCCCCCAACCGAACAGCACCCGCAACCCCACCCGTGCCAGGTAACCGGGGTCGCGGCGCACCGCCGGCAGGATCTCCGCGGCGGTGATCGCCGGCGGCACGTTCCACGACGGGTTGACCACCAGGTAGGTGATCGGGGCGGTGAACACCGGGGTGTGCCAGTACGGCTTGCCGGCCACCACCCGCATCGCCATCACCGGCTCGCCATGCTCGACCACCTCCAGGCGGAAGTCGGCGATGTTGATCAGGATCACCCGCCCGGCGGTCTTGTCCGGGCTCCAGCGCAGCCGTTCCAGGTTGATCTCGATCTGGCGGACCCGCGCCGCCGCCGGGACGTTGAGGGCACGGCGGGTCGTGGGTCCCACCACCCCGTCTACGGCCAGACCGTGGCGCGCCTGGAAGCGGCGCACTGCCGCGTCGACCGCCGCATCGAAGAGGTCGCTATCGCCGGCCGCCGTTGTGAGGCCGCCGGTCGCCGCCAGGCGCGCCCGCAACGGCACAACGCCCGCGTCGACCCCGGCGCGGCGTAGGGGCGGGCCGTCCGGCAGGATCGGCCACGGCTCGCCAGCGGCCAAGGCGCGGTACCGCTCCAGGGCCACGCGCAGGCGCTGGTAGGCGGGGCTACGGGGCAGCAGCCGTTGCAGGGCCTCGTCCACCCGCTGCTTCGCGAGGGCCTCCTCCAAGACCGCACCCATGTCGACCGGCCCCCGCCGCGCGTACCACTCCGCCTCGACCGTCACAGGGTTCACGCAGCCACTGGAGTAGTGGCAGCCGAGCAGGAGGAAGGCGTCGGTGAGGACAAGGTCCAGGTCGGCCATGAGGGCCGCGAGGGACGGGGTGTCCGGCGGCGGCGCCCGGCGTGCGGTGGCGAGCAGGTCGGTCACCACCGCGAGGTGGTAGTGGTCCGGCACCAGCCCCTCCCCCTCCGCAGCGCGGATCGCCGCCACGAGGAGGTCAACACTGGGCAACGGCTGGGGCCCCGCGGACCACGCCGGGAGGAAGCCGCGCTGGCGGTAGAACTGCGCCACCGCGAGCGGGTCGCGGAGCTCCGCTCCGGCGCGGGCGAAGGAGAGGGGCCCGCCCTCATCGGCCAAACGGCTGCGGATCAGATCCGCCACCCCGGGGAGCGGCTCGGCCCCGGCGCGCGACGGGCCGGGCCAAACGAGGGTGACCACAACACCCGCCGCCGCAAGCCACCGCCCGAGGCGGCGCCCTCGCCCACCCCTCTCCCCACGGATCGGCGCGCGCGCGTGGCCTCCACCGCAAGACTCCAAAGACTCCGGGGTCGGGTCGTAAGCCATCAGCTGTCTGGATGCACACCCTTGCGCAGCGCGGTGGCGGGGAGGCTGGAATCGTCTGCGAAGCAGAGGCGGACACCCGTTTCCCAGGGGGGTAGGCAAACATGGAAGGTGGCCCCAAGGCGGGTACAGTCGAGGCGCGAGTTTGCGGGCCGGGCGGCGGGGGTGGGGTAGGCGCGGGTCGGGATCGGCGCCAGCTCGGCGAGCCTCCCCTCCCCCCCCGCCCCCGCGAGGAGGGCACGGGCGAAGCCGTACCAAGAGGTCGCACCCCCGCAGGCAAGGTGGTAGATGCCGCACCGTTCTCCCAGGTAGCCCGCCGGGTCGCCGCGGCTGGCGGCGAGGATCGCGGCGGTCGCCGCGGCGATCCAGCGCGCCCAGGTGGGGGCGCCGATTTGGTCGTCGACGATGGTCAGCCGGTCGCGCTCAGCCGCCAGGCGCAGGATGGTGCGCGGGAAGTTGTGGCCCCGCGCGGCGTAGACCCAGCTCGTGCGCAGGATGAGGTAGCTACCCCCCACCGCCGCGACCGCCCGCTCGCCGGCGAGCTTGGAGCGGCCGTAGGCGTTGATCGGCGCCACCGGGTCGGCCTCGGTGTAGGGGGTGGCCTTGGTGCCGTCGAAGACGTAGTCGGTGGAGTAGTGGATGAACGCCGCGCCACAGCGGCTGGCCTCCGCCGCCAGCACCCCCGGAGCAGCACCGTTGATCTGGGTGGCGAGCCCCTCCTCCGCCTCGGCACGATCCACCGCGGTGTAGGCGGCCGCATTCACCACCACCGCCGGCCCGGCCTCGGCAACCGTTCGGCGGAGCGCCGCGCAATCGGCGAGGTCGAGGTGCGCGTGGTCGACGGCGATGATCTCCCCCAAGGGGGCGAGGGCGCGGACCAGCTCCCACCCCACCTGGCCCTGGCTACCGGTGATCAGGATGCGCATGAGGGCTCGCTTCTCTCGCGGCCAAGCCGGTTCGGCCGGCGCCGGACCATCACCCGCTGGCTTGCCGCCGGCGGCCGCCCGCCTCCCTACTCCGGCAACTGCTCCACCGCGCTGCACAACAGCGGGTGGTGCTGGTCCTTGCGCGACAGGATTGGCTGGGTGATCGGCCAGTGAACGTCGATCTCCGGGTCGGACCAAAGGATGCCGCGCTCGTCCTCCGGGTCGTAGTAGTCGGTGCACTGGTAGACCACCTCGGCCACCTCGGAGGTGACGCAAAAGCCGTGGGCGAATCCGGGGGGGATGTAGAGCAGCCGCCGGTTCTCCGCAGACAGGACCGCCCCCGCCCACTCGCCGAAGTGGGGCGAGGCGCGACGGAGATCCACCGCCACGTCGAAGATCTCCCCGACCACCGCGCGCATCAGCTTTCCCTGCGGGTGGCGGAGCTGGTAGTGGAGGCCGCGCAGGACGCGCAGGGCAGAGCGCGAGTGGTTCTCCTGGACGAACTCCACGTCGATCCCGGCGGCGCGGTACTTCTCCCGCTGGTAGACCTCCATGAAGAAGCCGCGGGCGTCGCCGAAGAGCTCGGGCTCGATCTCGATCACCCCGGGGAGCTGGGTCTCGCGGAAGGTCATGACCCGCGCCCCTCTTTCTCCGCCAGAAGGTCGCGCAGGTACTCGCCGTACTCGCCCTTGCCCATCGCCTCGGCGAGACGGACAAGCTGGGCGTCGTCGATGAACCCCCGCTGCCAGGCGATCTCCTCCACGCACCCCACCTTCAGCCCCTGGCGCTGCTCGATCGCCTCGATGAAGTCGGAGGCGGCCAGCAACGAGCCGTGGGTGCCCGCGTCGAGCCACGCAATGCCGCGGCCAAACGTCTCCACCCGGAGCTGGCCGCGCTCGAGGTAGAGGCGGTTGAGGTCGGTGATCTCCAGCTCGCCACGCGCCGACGGGGTGAGGCCCGCGGCGTACTCCCCAACGTGGCGGTCGTAGAAGTAGAGGCCGGGGACCGCGTAGCGCGACCGGGGGCGCTCCGGCTTCTCCTCCAGGGAGATCGCCCGCCCGTGGTTGTCGAACTCCACCACCCCGTAGCGGCGCGGGTCGCGCACCCGGTAGGCGAAGATCACCGCCCCGTCGGTGAGCTGGGCGGCTCGGTTGAGGACGATGCCGAGGTCGTTGCCATACAGGACGTTGTCGCCGAGGACCAGGGCGACGGGCTCGTCACCGATGAAGTCGCGGCCGAGGAGGAAGGCCTGGGCGAGCCCCTCGGGGCGCGGCTGCTCGCAGTAGGTGAGGTCAAGGCCGAGCTGGTGGCCATCACCCAAGAGGCGGCGGAAGAGGGGGAGATCGTGGGGGGTGGAGATGAGCAGGATCTCCCGGATCCCCGCCAGCATCAGGGCTGACAGCGGGTAGTAGACCATCGGCTTGTCGTACACCGGCAGGAGCTGTTTGGAGACCGCCAGGGTCACCGGGTGCAACCGCGTGCCGGAGCCACCGGCAAGGATGATTCCCTTCATCCCACCCTCCCCTCGCCGATGCCGAGCCGCTCGCGCCGGTAGGCGCCGCTGGTCACCCGTTCGCACCAGGGCCGGTTCTCCAGATACCAGCGCACGGTCTTCTCGATCCCCGTGTCAAAGGACTCGAGCGACCGCCAGCCCAACTCGCGCCCGATCTTGGTGGCGTCGATGGCGTAGCGCCGGTCGTGGCCGGGGCGGTCGGTGACGTAGGTGATCGCGCTGGCGTGTGGCTTGTGGTCCGGCCGCGGGGCGAGGGCGTCGAGGTGGCGGCAGAGGGTCTGCACCACGTCCAGGTTGGTGTGCTCGTTGAAGCCGCCGAGGTTGTACACCTCGCCCGGCCTCCCCGCCGCCATCACCTGTCGCATGCCGCGGCAGTGGTCGTCGACGAAGAGCCAGTCGCGGATGTTGCCGCCGTCGCCGTAGACCGGCAGCGGTTTGCCCTCCAGGGCGTTAAGGATCATCAGCGGGATGAGCTTCTCCGGAAACTGGTAGGGGCCGTAGTTGTTCGAGCAGTTGGTGGTGAGCACCGGCAGGCCGTAGGTGTGGAAATAGGCGCGCACCCAATGGTCCGCCGCTGCCTTGGAGGCGGAGTACGGGGAGTTGGGGGCGTAGGCGGTGGTCTCGGTGAACAGGCCGCCGGCGCCGAGGCTGCCGTACACCTCGTCGGTGGAGACCTGCAGGAAGCGGAAGCGGTCACGCCGCGGCCCGTCGAGGGTGCGCCAGTAGGCGCGCACCTGATCCAAGAGGGTGAAGGTCCCGACCACGTTGGTCTGCACAAAGGCGGCGGGGCCGTCGATGGAGCGATCGACGTGCGACTCGGCGGCGAGGTGGAAGATCCCGTCCGGCCGGAAGTCGGCAAGCAGCGTGGCCAGCACCGGACCGTCGCAGATGTCCGCGTGGACGAAATGGTGGTGCGGGTGGTCGAGCAACGGGCCGAGGGAGTCGAGGTTGCCGGCGTAGGTGAGCTTGTCGAGGTTGGCAACCTCGTGCTCGGTCTCGGAAAGGAGCTGGCGCACCAACGCGGAGCCAATGAAGCCAGCGCCGCCGGTGACGAGAAAACGCAGAGGCTCCATCGCCGTAGTAGACGGGCTCCATGCGGCGCCGCGCAAGGCGCGCGGCGCGCTGCTCGCCTCCGCCCCCGCCCCGCCCCGCCCTAGGCGGAGAGCCTCTGCATCACCGGGTAGCGGATGTCGTAGGGCGCGCGGGTGAGGAGGAGCTGGCAGCCGCGCCCATCCCTCCGGTTAAGGACCAGCGGCGCCTGGAGGTTGGCGGTGATCTCCGCCGGGTTGTCGCTGAGGGTGAGGATGACGCGCACGACCGCATCCGCCTCCTCGACCAGCCCCACCGCGGCGAGATCCCCCCGCCCGAGATTCGACGCGTAGCCCTCGTAGATCACCTTCGGATCGACCACGGCGAAGGCGAGGGCCGGGTCGTCCATCGACTGAAGCCACTCGAAGGGGGCGACCTCCGCAACCTCCACGAGCAGGTAGTCGTGGAGCGCCTCAAAACCGGGAATCCCATCGGCGAAGTGGATCACGGAGCCACGCTCCACGACTACCTCACCGAGCTGATCGCTTTGGATCGTCTCCATCCCCTCACTCCTCACCGCGAACGCGGCCGGCGAGCCCGGCAAGGCCCCCCTTGGGTTCGCTGGCGGCGCGACGGTTCTCCGCCTGAATGGTCTCGAAGAGCTCACCCCGGTAGACCGAAACATCCGCTGCCGCGTCGATCCCTAGACGCACCTGCTTGCCGCGAATCTCCAGTACCTTCACCTGGATGCCACCGCCGATGACGATGGTCTGCCCTGACTTCCTTGTCAGAATCAACATGGTCTATTTCCTGGAGTCACGCGGTGGTCGGTTCCTCCTCGAGCGCCATTATAGATAGTCGAGCAAGGATCTTTGTAGGACCCGTGCCGCGGTCCCCAGAGTCGCCTGGTAGACCGCCTCGGTCGCGCTGAGGTTGGTGATCGCGGTGGCCATGTCGGCGTCTTCGATCTGGGAACGGAGCCCCTCGATGGTGATCGCCCGCTGGGAGAGATCGTTCTGCGCGGATTGCACCATGTTGAGACGGCCCCCAATCACCCCCTGCCCTTCACTCATCTGCCCAACCGCCTGATTGACTTTGTCGATCACGATCTGAATAGCGCTCTGATCGTTGTTTTCGAGCGCAAACTTGAACTCTTCCAACGAACCAAAGAGGCTCACCCGCCCCGCATCCGTGGTCCCGTCCAGGTTGGTGTCACCGAGAAAGAACTGGTGGCCGTGGACATTGGCGGTCACCGTTTGCCCCTCGCCCACCGTCACCCGGGTGTCGTTTCCGTCCCCGCGATAGACCACGTGCGGGGTGATCAGGAAGCTGTCACCGGCGACCGGCGCACCGCCAATCACCACCGTGTTGCCCCGCCCATCGAAATCGATGGGAGAGCCGGCGGTGTAGCTGCCAGTGGCGGTGGTGGCATTGGTGCCAACCTCGACTACCTCGTAGGTGGCGGCGGTGGTGAAGCGCACCCGATAACGCGCGCCGGCGACCGCCTCGGAATCGAAGCTCCCCGTGGCGATCGTCCCGCTGCCCGTGTTCGCCGCCTCGGCCGCGACGGTCAGGTCACGCACGAACGGCGGCTGATCGGTCTGATAGCCGCCGAACAGGTACCGCCCCCCCAGCTCGCTGTTGGCGAGCCGCATGACCTCGTCGATCTGCTGCGTCACCTCCGTGGCGATCACCTGCCGCTGCGCCGCATCGAGAGAGCCGTTCGCCGCCTGGATCGACAGCTCGAGGGCGCGATAGAGGACCTCTTGGCTCTGCCCGAAGACGTTTTCCGAGACGTTCAGCCGGGAGGTCACCGACGATAGGTTGCGCGCATACTGGTCGTTGCGCGCCTGCACCGCCTTCAGTCCGAGGACCCGAAAGGCGCCGCTCGGATCGTCGGACGGGTGGTTGATCTGCCGCCCCGTCGCCACCTGCTCCTGGCTGGTGAGCAGATGGCGCCCGCCGCGCGCCAGTTGGGTGCGGATGTTCGACAGGAAGGTGTGTTGGGTCACACGAAACACGGTTTACCTCGCCCGCACCTCTTCGTCCGCCGCTACATATTCAAGAGGGTTTCGAGCATCTGGTCGGCGGTGGCGATCACCTTCGCCGCCGCCTGGTAGGAGCGCTGGAACTCCACCAGGTTGGCCGCCTCCTCGTCGATGGAGACTCCGGAAACCGCATCGCGCTGTGCCTGCACCTGTTCCACCACCAGGCTCTGCCGCTCCAACCCCTTCTGCGCCTGGGCGCTATCGACGCCCGCCCGGGAGACGAGGCCGGAAATCGCCTCGGTGAAGGTGGTCGATCCACTCCCCATGGTGGCCGCATTGGCGAGCTCGGCGATCGCCATCGCCACCTCGTTGTCGCCGGGCAGGCCGGTGAGGCTCGCCGAGGCGACCACGAGCTGGGGGTTATCCGCGAGGGTGGAGTCGACCCGCATGGCGGTGTAGTAGCTCGCCTGGGGCGCGACCACGAAGGTGTCGCCGGCCACGGGCGGTCCACCACCGGTGCTGATCGCCACCTCGATGCCGCCGAAGGCGAGGGTGGCGCCGCTCGTGTAGTTGCCCGCCGTGGCGGGGATGACTGTGGCGCCGCTGGTGGTGTCCACCACCTGATAGGTGTCGGCGGCGGTGAAGGTGATCTGGTAGTCGTGGCCGGTGAAGGTGCCGCCATCCACCACCGCCGGCGCGCCGATCGTGGCCCCGCCCGCGTTCGCGCCGCCCGCCCCCGCGCTCACCGGCGCGGTAAAAAAGGGATGGCCGGTCGTCCCGTCCAGGGCGTAGCCCGCGGCGTGGCTGGCGTTGACGTGGGCGGCGAGAAAGACGGCGATCTCGTTGAGTCCCGCCTGCACCGCCGGGAGGTCGGTACGGATCACCTGCAACGCGGCGCCGATCCGGCCGCGCTCTGGCAAATCGAAGAAGGGATTGGCGCCGCCGCCCTGCAGCACCGCTAGAGTCGGCCGGCCGTCCGCCTCGTTCACCACCTCAATTCTCTGCGCCTGGACCCCCTGCACGAGGGTCTGGCCCTTCACCTGGACGGTGAAGTCGAGGGGGTTGCCGGTCTCCACCACCGACAACTCGGTGAGGTTGGCGAGCTTCCCCAAAAGCTGGTCGCGAGTATCACGCAGGTCATTGGCGGTGTTGCCGCCCGCCTCCGCGGAGATGATCGCCCGGTTGGTGTCGGCAATCTGGGCGGTGAGGTCGTTGATCGTGGAGACCGACCCCTCCAGGTCAGAGCGCATGTCCACCGCCACCCGGTCGATGCCGTCGGCGTAGAGGGAGAACTGGCGCGCCAGCGCCTCGCCCTGCGCGACCACCGCCTGCCGCTCGGCCACCCCCTCGGGGGTGACCGCGAGCTCGTGCCAGGCGGAGAAGAAGGCGGAGAGCGACTGGGAGAGGCCGCCCACCTGCGACTCGCTCAGGACCTCCTCGAGGTGGCTAGCGGCGGTGGCGAGGAGGTCGAGCTGGCCGAGCGCCTGCTTCTCGTTCAGGAGTTGGTGCTCCAAAAAGCCCGAGGTGATCCGTTCGATGGCGTCGGGCCGCACCCCGGTCCCGAGGAGGCCGCCGGGGACGAGGGTCGGCCGGGTCGCGGCGGAGAAGACCTCCTGCCGGCTGTACCCCTCCGTGTCCGCGTGGGAGATGTTGTGCGCGGTGGTCTGGACCCGCATCTGGGCCAGCTCCAGGGCGCGTCGGCCCATATCGAGGATGCCGGTAAGAGACATTGGGGAGCTCGCAACACGCGCCTTCGACTACCTATCGACTACCGACTCCTCCCGCCTCCCCGCAGGGACGGGTCTGCACGCCGCGCGTGCGAAGGCGAGGGCTGGCGGATGCAAGATGCGGGGTGTCGGCCGGCGGCCGGCGACGGTGGTGTTCGTGAATGGCTGCCACGGTCGTCTCATCGGTCGCACCGGCCAACCTCCTCGACCCCGATCTCGAACTCTCATGCCGTCTGCCGGAGGACCGCCCCGCGCCCGGCCGCGGCGGTAATCTTGCCGCCGCCGCCGTACAGGCTCACCTCAACCTCCGCCTCCTGGTGGACCCCCTGGAGGATGCCGTGGATGGTGTCGAGGGAGACCCCGAGGAGGTGCTGCGCCACCTCGCCGCGCCGCCGGACCGCCGCCGCCACCCCGGCGAGCTGGCTTTGCAGTGCCTCCAGCTCTCGCCGGTCGAAAGCAGGCAACCGGTCGAGGACAGCGGCAACGCTCACCGCCTCTGCCTCCATCCCGAGTTCTCGCCCCACCTCGGCGAGGCGGGCGCGCCGCGCCTCGCCGACCTCGTCCAGGGTTCCGAGGAGCGCCTCGGTCGCCGCGCGTAGCTCTCCGAGGCCCGGCGCGCCTACCCGTTTCAACACCTGCCGTTGCTCATCAAGCAGGGCGCCGAGGCGCTGGAAGAGGTCCGCCTCGCGCTCCATGGCACGCAGCAGGCCGTTGAGGTCGGTGACGGCCGCGGAGGCCAACGGGCTACTCATCCTGCCCTCCTTGCATATCGTGGATCGGCGCCGTGGCGACTACGCCGGGAGCAAGTCGCTGCGCCCACTGGCGCTCCACCAGCGCGGCGATGCCGAGACCGCCGCGCTCCGCCGAGAGGTTGGCAAACTGGCTGTCGCGCAAGTCGGTGAAGATCTGCTCGCCGTTCGAGTGGCCGAAGAGACCGTTCCCGGAATCGGTCGAGTGGCCCGCCTTGAGGACCATCTCGAGAAAGAGCGCCTCGAACTGCTGCGCCGCGCGGTGCAACGCCGCGGGCGAGTCGCCGGTCGCCGCCGGACGACCGGCTTCCGCCGGCATCGTGGACGCGGGGAGGGTGGGCCCCGCACCGACCGGCTGCATTAGATGATCTCCAACTCGGCGTGCAAGGCACCCGCCGCTTGCAGCGCCTGCAGGATCGCGATCAGGTCGCCGGGGGTGACGCCGAGGGCATTGAGGGCGCCCACCACCTCCGCCAGGCTCACCCCCGCGGCGACCACCATCAGCCGCCGCTCCTCTTCCTGCACCTGCACCTGGGAGTCGGTCGCCTGGACCGTGGTGCCGCCGAGGGAGAGCGGCGCGGGCTGGGAGACCAGGGGGGTCTCCTTGATCGAGATGGAGAGTCCGCCGTGGGCGATGGCGACGGTGGAAAGGCGCACCTCGGAACCCATCACCACCGTGCCGGTGCGCTCGTTGAGAATCACCTTCGCGACCCGATCCTCGGCCACCTCCACCCCTTCGAGGCGAGCGGCAAAGGGGACCGGGTGGTGGAGGAACTCCTCGGGGACCTGCACCTCCACCGTCCCGGCATCCGCGGCCATCGCCAGGGGGCTACCGAATTTCTCGTTGATCGCCGCCGCAAGCCGTTCGGCGGTGGTGAAGTCGGGGTGACGAAGGCCGTAGCGCAGGCGGTCCGTGGCCCCAAAATCGACCTCGACCTCGCGCTCCACCAAGCCACCCGAGACGATCCGGCCGGTGGTCGGATGGTTCTTCTGCACCCCGCCACCGCCCCTGCCGCCGAAGGAAAAGCCGCCGATCGACACCGCCCCCTGGGCGACCGCGTAGACCCCGTTGTCCGCCGCCTTCAACGGCGTCATCAAAAGGGTGCCGCCGCGCAACGACTCGCAGTCGCCGATGGAGGAGACGGTGACATCGAGGTGGCTCCCCTGGTGGGCGAAGGGCGGGAGGTCGGCGGTCACCATCACCGCGGCAATGTTCTCCACCTTCAGGGACGCGGCGTCCACGTTCACCCCGAGGCGGTCGAGCATGGCGGTGAGCGACTGGCGGGTGAAGGTCGACTTCACCCCGTCGCCGGTGCCATCCAGCCCCACCACCAGGCCGTAGCCGATGAGCTGGTTACTCCGCACCCCAGTGAGCTCCGCCACGTCCTTCAAGCGCGTCGCCGCCGCACTGGTGGGAAAGACCACCACCCAGACGAGCAGGCCGAAAAGGAGGCCGCGCACCGCGGCCGCGACTCTTTGCCCGCGCTCCCGGACGCCGCCGAGATCGACCCGCGCGACGAACCACGCGCCTACGCCGGCACGCCGAATCAGAGGTTCCATTAGAAGGGCCATGCCTTGTCAACCAGGGTGGTGAACCATCCTTGGCGCTGCTGGTCCGCCACCGCGCCGTCGCCGTAGTAGCTGATCGAGGCGTCGGCGATCTGGGTGGAGGAGATGGTGTTGGTGGGCGAGATGTCCTCCGGCCGGATGATCCCGGTGAGGAGGATGAACTGATTCTCCTCGTTCAGGTTGATCCGCCGCCTGCCCTCGATCACCAGGTTGCCGCTCGGCAGCCGGCGGGTGACCACCGCGGTGAGGGTCGCGTCGAGCCTGCCACTGCGCTCGGTCGAACCGTCACCGGCGAACTTCTTCTCGCTGGCGGCGGAGAGGATGGAGGCGAGGTCGAGGCCGATGGCGGAGGCACCGGCGCCGTTGGCGGCGTCCACCCGCCCCTTGCGCGCATCCGCCGCCGCCTCCAGGCCAAAGAGGGAGGGGATCCCGAACTTGAGGGCGTCTTTCTTATTGAGGTCGGTCTTCGCCGACTTCGAGGCGCTGGCGGTCTCGCGCACCTGAATGGTGACGATGTCGCCCACCTGCCGCGCCCGGTGGTCGGTGAACAGGGAGTCGCGCCCCTCACTCCACAGAGAACCCGCAAGGTGCGGTGGCTCGGGGGGCGGCTCTACCGCCGCCTGCGCCAACACCTCCGACTCCAGGCCACGCGGAAGACTGCGGTGGTGGGCGCTACAGCCGAGGCTCGCCAGCACCGCGAGGGCGGCGGCCGGACGCCAGACAAGTTGGGCAAAGAGAGGCGCCATCAGAAGGCCACCTCCACGGTCGAGCCATCGATCACCGTGCCGGTCACCACCTTGCCCGAGGTCGCATTGGCCACCTCGACCCGCTGGTTGCGTCCGGCGGAATCGCGCGCCACGCCGCTGGCCTTCACCTGCAGCGGGCCGCGCTGGGCGACGAGGGTGACGCGATCGCCACGATGGACCACCTCCACCACCCGCAACTGCTGGGTGCGCACCACCTCGCCGGCGCGCACGGCGCGCACGAGCTGCATCCCCAGCACCTCTTCTTTACGGCTCACCGCATCGCGCAATGCGCCGCTCCACCCCACGGTGGCGAGACGCAGGGAGGCCTCGTCGAGGACGGCGCCGCGCGCCAGGTCCGTCGCCGCCACCCACACCGGGTGACGGCGGTCGAGGGTGGCGGTGACCCGCAGGCGGCGCACCACGCCGCCCGCCGCCTCCACTTTGAGGTTCAAGACCACGGTGCCGGCCAACTCCACACCGCGGCCGCGCGTCAGGGTGAGGCGAAGAGGACCCTCGGGCAGATTCACATCCCCGGCGACGGTGACCCGCTCCACGTGCCAGGCATCGCCGCTCTCCTTGAGTTCGGCTTCGACATAACGCTCCACCTCCCGCTGCACCCTTGCGGGGTCGAGGCGCTGGGGGGAAGCAGCGCCCGCCCACCCACCCCCGGCCAGGAGGAGGACGGCAAGGCCGAGGATGAGGGGCAGCGGGAGGCGGAAGGTCGAGGTCAGCCGCGCGGCGCGACGGCCGCGGTGCGCCATGCGGAGGACGAGGGGCAGAGGGAGGTCGGAGGTCGAGGTGATCGCACGCATGGCTCGCCTTGGTTACCGGATCAGGTTGTTCGCGGTCTGGAGCATCTCGTTGGCGGTCTGGATCGACTTCGAGTTCACCTCAAAGGCGCGCTGACTCATGATCATGTTCACCAGCTCCTCGGCGATGGAGACGTTGGAGATCTCCAAGAACCCCTGGCTGAGGGTGCCGATGCCCGGCTCGCCCGACACCCCGGTCGTCACCGCGCCGGAGCTGTCACTCGGCAGGTAGAGGTTGCGGCCGATGGGGCGCAGCCCCTGGGGGTTGGGGAAGGTGGCGAGTTCGAGGGTCCCCACCACCGAGGCGGTGGCGCTGCCAGCCTGCAGGACCGACACCGTCCCATCGGAACCGATGGTCACCGAGGTGGCGTCCGCGGGGATGGTGATCGACGGCTGCAGGGGGTCGCCGTTGCTGGAGACGAGCTGGCCGGAGCTGTCGCGCTTCAAGGCACCGGCACGGGTGTAGGCGATCTCGCCGTTCGGCTGCACCACCTGTAAGAAGCCGTCGCCCTCGATCGCCACATCGAGCTCACCGCCGGTCTGGCGAAGATCGCCCTGGGTGAACAGCTTGCTCACCGAGGCGGTCTTCACCCCCAGCCCCACCTGGATGCCGGTGGGCATTTGGGTTGAAGCGGAGGAGGCGGTCCCGGGCGCGATCGTCGATTGGTAGAGGAGGTCTTGGAAGTCGGCACGCGCCCGCTTGAAGCCGGTGGTGTTCGCGTTCGCCAGGTTGTGGGCGATCGTGTCGATGTTGAGCTGCTGCGCCTCCATGCCGGTGGCGGCGGTGAACAGGGCTCGAATCATGGTCGGTCTCCTTGGGCAGACGCGCCTTAGCGCGCCACCTCACCCACTTGGTCGAGGGTGGCGCGGGTAAGCTCGTCGCGCTGCTTCATCGTCTCCACCTGCGCCTCGAAGGCGCGCTGCAGGCGGATCATCTCCACCAGGCCGCGAATGGGGTCGGTGTTGCTACCCTCCACCGCGCCGCCCTGGACCACCGGGGTGGCGGGGCGCGGCACGGCATCGGCTCCGCCCATGAAGAGACCGGCGCCGTCGCGCACCAGCCGGTCGGGCTGGGCAAAGGCGCGCAGGCGAAGCTGGCCCACGGCTCTGCCGTCGACCACCACCTCCCCGCGCGCGGTGAAGCCAAGGTGAGAGTCATTACCCACCCCCACCTGCACGGTCGAGCCGTCCTCCGCCAACACCACCTCACCGGTCCGCAGGGCCAGCTCCCCCTGGCCATTGATCACCAGGGAACCGCCACGCACATACCGTTCGCCGCCCGCACCGCGCACCGCCAGCATCCCCTCGCCCTGCAGGGCAAGGTCGAGGTTGCGACCGGTGGTGACGAGCGGACCCGCGGACCAATCCGCGCCCGCCGCCGCCCGCTCTACCCCCTCGCCCTGACGCCCGAGGAGAACCGACTCGAAGGCGACCCGCTCGCCCTTGAAGCCGTGGGTGGAGACGTTCGCCAGGTTGTGCACCACCGCGTCGAGCTGGGTGTCGCGCGCGATGGCGCCGGTGAGGCCAATGTAGATGGGGTTCATGCGTGGGCTCCGGACCGGTACGGCCCGCGCCGCCGCCTTTGCAGGCGGTGTGCCACCCCGCGCCCGCCGCCCCGCCACGCCCGCGCCCAGCGGCGCGAAGCAGGCGCGATCGTCTGGTACCGCAATCAGTTGCGCCTCAACACCCCGCACCCACCGGCCACCGCGGCGAACCCGCCCCGGTCGCGAGCGAGCCAACCCAGAGACGGATTCCTGACGCCCCCCGCCCGCATCCGTCAAATCCCTGCCCCCCCTCCACCACGGAGGCCAACCCACCGAACAGAATCCACGTCCTCCCGGAGAGACCCCATGCCCACGACCCTTCTTGGCCCCGCGCAGATCAACCACCTGATGGACAACCACGCCCATCTCGCCGCCCCCTCCCCCGCGGTCCAGCACCTCCTCGACATCACCTCCGATCCGGAGTTGCAGGTGTTGCCGCGGCAGGTGGCGGAGATCCTGTCGCGCGAGCCCGCCCTCGCCGCCCAGGTCCTCCAGTGGGTCAACTCGGCGATCTTCGCCCTGCCCAAGCCGGTGGCCGACATCGCCCGCGCCATCCCCCTCCTCGGACTCAACCGCATCCGCGCCATCGCCCTCGCCCAGGCCTTCTTCTCCCGTACCGCCCACCAAGGCATGACTACCTACGGCATCGACGGCCGCACCTTCTGCCTCCACTCCCTGGAGACCGGCCTCGGCGCGGCACAGCTCATGCACGCCCACCAACCGGGCAGCGAGGGCGAGGCATTCACCGCCGGCCTGCTCCACGACCTCGGCATGCTATTGATCGAGGGGATCGCCACAGGACGCGACCACGCCGCCCCCCTCCTCCCGAGCGAGCGCCCCTTGTGCGAAGCCGAGCGCGAGCTCCTCGGCACCGACCACGCCGCCCTCGGCGCGGCGCTGACCCGCCGCTGGCGCCTGCCGCAAGGGCTCCAGGAGGTGATTGCCCAACACCACCAGAGCCCCGTCTCACGCCAGCACCTCGACGCCTGGAACCTCGACGAGGCCGCCATGGCCGCACCGTCGGAAACCCCGCTCCTGCTCAGGGCGGTGCAGCTAGCCGACCGTCTCTCCGAGCAGCGCCTCGGCCTCCTCCCCGCCGACCCCGAGGCGCGCTGGCTCCGTCGCTACGCCGACCTCCTCCCCGACAACGCGGCCCGCGCCAGCCTCGACACCGAGATGGACCACGCCGGGGGCCAGCTCGCCGCGATGATGGGGGAGTGACCGGGGTCAGCGGGAAGGGGGAAGAGCACCCCTTTCCAACACACCCCCGGCGGTGGACCGAGCGCAACGCCGGGTCACGACCCAGGCCGCTCCGCCGTTGGCTGAACGCCGAGAGCGGCATGTTCCCGGCCACCCGCAAACGGGGGTGCGATGCGCACCACGGCGCGGCGAACGTCGACCGCGGCGCGGACGCAGCCGCGGCGCACGGCCACCTGCGGCGCGCCCGCCCGTACCGACGAGCTACCCGAGCAGCTCGCCGCCCTTCGCCCAGTTCTCCCGCGCCACCTCCTCGATCACCACATAGGTCGCCTCGGGCGGCTTGCTCGCCACCCGCTCCAAGGTGGCGGTGAACTCCTGGGCGATCTTTTCCTTCTGCTCGCGAGTCAAGGTGCCGGCGACGCGCAGGTGGCAATACGGCATGGCTCCTCCTTGTTTAGGGTGAACGGCCTCTCTACATTGCCTTTGTACCGTAGCGACCGCGCGCCCCACCACCCTCGTCTTGGGGCCGGCCGCATGGATGAACCTGGGGGTGAAATGGATTCGACGGGGATCAGAAGCCTGTGGCGCATGTCGAGGTCCGGCGGCCTCGCTAAACAGCCGGAAAACACAACTGCCGAGCCTGAGCTCGCACTCGCAGCGTAAGCTGCGCGTCCCCACCCGCTGGTGCCTACGGCACGGGTGACGGGCGTCATCGACCGTAGGATGCCGTCCGCGGATGCCCCGACGCGGACCTAAGCCAAGGGGCTCCAGACCACGCCGTTGCCCTGTCTGTGGGACGGGCGTGGTCGACACCCACCACAGACTACGCATGTAGGGCCACAGTAGCGGAAGGTTTCCGGACGCGGGTTCGAGTCCCGCCACCTCCACCAACCATCTCAACCTTGACCTCGATGACTTGCCGAAGCGCCATCGATTCCCCGCCCACGACAACCCTCACTTGATCCTGCCTAACGGCTACCAGTCCATGCGTCTCGGAAGTCCCATCATCGGTCGTGGCCTCTGCGGTCTGCTCGTCGTGCTGTGCATCTCTGCCTGCGCTCCCGGTGGGTTCAATGCCTTCCAGCAAAACCTTTCGCAGGTCGCGCAGGAGCAGCTGAAAAAGAGCCTCGCCGCCCATTTCATGGCGGAACTTGGAAAAGGGATCGGCAGCGTCATGGCCACGCTGGCGAAATCGGGAGGCTATCTCGACAATCCGTTGGTGCGCATTCTGCTTCCGCCGCCCCTCACCCTCGTCTTTGACGTTGCCCATAACCTACATGCCAACCCGCAGGCCACCTTGCTGGAAGCGCTGATGAATCAGGCCGCCGAGAAAGCCATCCCAAGCGCTGCGCCGATCCTCCAGGCGGCGCTGAATAACGTCACTCCCGCGGAGGCGCGTGCGCTTCTCGACGGCGACAGTACCGCCGCCACCACCTATCTCAAGACGAAGACCTCCGCAGCATTAGAGGAGGCACTGACGTCGCTGGTATCGGCGAACCTTGTGGCCAGTGGTGCACAGCAGGTGTACGGCGAACTCCTCGCCACTTACCCGACGCAAAAAACCGGAGAGCTGGCAACCACGGATGAGAAAGCACCTGACCTCGCGCACTACGTCACGGAACGAGCCGTAGCGGGTCTCTTCACCGCGCTGGGCGCACAGGAAGAGCGCATCCGTGAGAATCTCGACACGGTGACCGAGGGAGCTTTGAATGGACTGGAGAAGGCGCCGAGGTCCATCGCTTCCACGATCCCGTAGGCAGGCGAGCCACCCACAAAAACAGCTCCCCGCACACAGCAACGCCCGTGCAGTGGCCCGCCTCACCGCCATCGGCCTGGAGGCTGATCGATGGCGCAGGGCGCTGCCTTTGCAGGTTTGACCCGGACACCGACCTTGCAGGATTGCAGGACCGGCCCCAAGGTGCTGACCCCCAGGTGAGTATCACCCCAACCCACACGGGAGGAGTCCAATGAAGAAGCGCAAAACCATTGCACACCAGACCGAGTCTCACCGTCCCGCCTCTGATCTGGACCCAGAGGCCATTGCGATGCGTGCCTACTTCATCTGGGAGGAGCAGGGTCGCCCCACCGGCAAACACGAGGCGCACTGGCTGCAAGCCGAGGCTCAGTTGCGCAGGGCGAAGGCAGCAAAAGGGTAGGAAGTCGATCTGTATCGCGAACGGCGCCGCGCGTTCCATGGCCGCGGTGAGTCCGACCGGCCCCTCGCTATCTTCTCGAACCCTCTCCATGGTCGGCCTCCGCAAGAGAGACGGTAGCGGCTCCGCCCGTAGGTCCACGGAGGGTCACCCCGCGACCACCCGGAGCGATGACCGGCAGGGGGAACGATCGCGGACGCGCCGGCGGTCCGTCGCGACCCCGGCGGGTGGCCCGTAGCCGCAATCCGCAAACCCGCCTGACCCCGTGATTCCACCGCCTGCCATCGCGCTCACCCTCGGCGATCCCGCCGGGATCGGGCCGGAGATCGTGGTGCAAGCGCTCACCGCGAACCCGCTCCCGCCGTGCCGGCCGCTGGTGGTGGGTTCGCCGGCAACGTTGCGCGCGGCAGTGCGGTGCCTCGGGATCGCGGCGGAGGTGGTGGTTAGCGAGGTCCCGCCCGCCACGCCGCCACCGCCGGGACTCTTCTATTGCCACCCGGCCGGCCTCGCGCAGGCGCCGTGGATCCCCCCGGGCGCGGTCTCCGCCGAGTCGGGAAGGCAGGCGGTCGCCGCCATCGAGCAGGCGGTCGCCCTGTGTCGCGCCGGTCGCTGCTGCGCCCTGGTCACCGCGCCGATCCACAAGCGAGCCATCCACCTCGCCGGCTCCCCCTACCCCGGCCATACGGAGATGCTCGCCGCCCTCACCCACACCCGCGAGGTGGCGATGCTGCTTACCGCCCCCCCCCTGCGCGTCGCCTTGGTCACCATCCACGAGCCCTTGGCGCGCGTCCCCGCCCTGGTGACCGGACCACGGATCGAGGCGGTCACCCGCCTCACCCACGCCTTCTGTCTCCGCCTCGGAATCCAGACGCCGCGCATCGCCATCGCCGGCCTCAACCCGCACGCGGGCGAGGGGGGCGACATGGGGCGGGAAGAGATCGACATCCTCGCCCCGGCGGTGGCCCGCCTCGCCGCCGCCGGCCTGGCGGTCAGCGGGCCGCTGCCCGCCGACACCCTCTTTTACGCCGCCTACCACGGCGCCTGGGATGCGATCGTCGCCATGTACCACGACCAGGGGCTGGCCCCCTTGAAGATGGTCGCCTTCGACGACGGGGTGAACACCACCCTCGGCCTCCCCTTCCCGCGCACCTCCCCGGACCACGGCACCGCCCTGGAGATCGCCGGCCAAGGGGTCGCCCGCCCCGCCTCGATGATCGCCGCCCTCCGCCTCGCCTGCACCCTCGCCACGGGCTAGCCGTCCGCCGACGGCGGGCGAAGCCACGGGCGCGGCCGCACGGTGGAGGGAGGTGGATCCACACACCGGCCGCGCATGGGCGCGCCATCGACGGGAAGGGGGCGGGCCACGCGCGCCATCCGCGCTTGGTACCACGGTGCAGGGGGTTGCGACGGCGAAGAATGGAGCGCTTGTTCGCAGGCTCTCCGCCCTCTCCCCCGACCTCCACGGTGCATCACCCTGCCGTTTTTTTCCGCGGCGAGCGGTGGCCGGCCACCGCGACCTCCTCCGCGCGCCCCCGACCTGACGCTGGAACACGAGGGCAAAGGACCGACCCACCTCACGGCAGGACGCGAAGGCGCAACAGATTGCCCTTCCCTCTCCGCGGAGCTCGCCTCCCATACCACCGGGCCTCAGCGGCAACCATCGCCAGTGACGAGTTGCAAGTTTGCAGGACTGACCCCAGAGCCGCCGAGCGCTCGGCGCCGCCGCCGGGGTTGGCGACCGCCGCGCGCGCCGCCGGCCGGTGTACCCTGCCGCGCCGCCCTGGACACCCGCCGGTTACCGAACCGCCATGTTGGACTCCCTTTCCCCCCAAGAGCTGTGCCGGCGCTACGGCCTGGCGCCGCGCAAGGGGATCGGCCAGTGCTTCCTCGCCGACCCGGCGATCGTGGAGCAGCTCCTCGACCGGGTGGCGGTGCGCGAGGGCGACCGGGTGGTGGAGGTCGGCCCGGGGCTCGGCGTCCTCACCCTGGGGCTGGCCCGCGCCGGCGCAACACTCACCGCCATCGAGATCGACCCGCGCCTGTGCGCCTTCCTCCGCACCCACCTGTCGGCGAGCCTGGGGGTGACCGTGGTGGAGGCGGACGCCCTGCGCTTCGACTTCGCCACCCTGCCCGCGCCGCCCTACCGGCTGGTGGCCAACCTGCCGTACCACATCACCTCGCCCCTGCTTCTTTACCTGCTCGCCCAAGGCGGCTGCTTCACCGACCTCACGGTGATGGTGCAAAAGGAGGTTGCCGAGCGGCTCCTGGCCGCGCCGGGCGAATCCGATTTCGGCCGCCTCACCCTGCGCGTCGCCTTCGACGCCGAGATCGAGCCGCTGTTGGCGGTCCCTGCCGCCGCCTTCTACCCGGTGCCGAAGGTCGACTCGCAGGTGATCCGCCTGCGGCCACGCCCCCACCCGCCGGTCACCGGGGTCGACCGCGCCGCCCTCTTTCGCCTCATCGACACCGGCTACCGAAGCCGCCGCAAGACCCTGGCGAACAACCTCAAGGGGTACGGCGACCTCGCCCCGGCGCGGCTGCGCGCCGCACTCACCGCCGCCGACCTCGATCCGGCCACCCGCGCCGAACGGCTCGCTTTGACCGACTGGGCGCGACTCCTCGTTGCTCTCGCCAGGGAATGCGCGGCGGCCTGAGCGGCCACCATCCCTCGCCACCCACCCTCCCAACGGCAGCCCCCCGGCCGCCCGCGGGCGCTACTCCACGGGCTCGCCGGTGGGTGCGCCCAGCCGCCAGCCCCCCGGCCGCCCGCGGGCGCTACCCATCCGCGGCGGCGGCAAACTCCACGATCTCACCAGTGAGGGTGCGGCCGTGGAGGTGGAGCAAGCCCACCGTGCGTGGCCGGCCGCCGCGGCGCGGACCCGCGGCGCCGGGGTTGAAGTAAAGAATGGTGCCGCGCCGGGCGTTGAGCGGCCGGTGGGTGTGGCCGGAGACGACGCAGGCGACGCCGTCGCTCGCCGGCTCGGCGAGGAGGCGGCCAAGGTCGTGGATCAGCCACAACCGGTGGCCGCCGAGCTCCACCGTCGCCACCTCCGGCAGGTCGGTCAGATCGCGGTCGTTGTTGCCGCGCACCGCGGTGGTGGGGGCGATCGCCGCGAGCTGGCCGAGGAGCGCGGCGGAACAGACATCACCCGCGTGGAGAATGGCATCGACCCCCGCGAACAAGGCGGTGACCTCCGCGGGAAGCTGGTCGTGGGTGTCGGAGATGACGCCGATGCGCATGCCCACACGTTTACCGGCCTACCATCACTGCACCACGCTCACGCGGCCTCGGCGCGGCCTGCCGCCTTCCCCGCCCACCAGGCGCGGCGCAAGAGACGGTCGATGACCGACACATCGACGCCGGCGTCCAGCTCGTCGTCGCCGATGCTCGCCTGGACCGCGGCGCACAGGTCGAAGAGGCAGGTGGTAAGGCGCGGGGTGACGGCTGGCGGGACGTGCTCCATGGGTTCCTCCTCGGCTTGGGTTATCCCCTGCCCAAGCAAGGCAGATGCCACCTGCCGCCCTGCACGGCGCCACTGCACGGGGGTGGACCAAACCCGTGTGGTTGCGCGCCGCGCGCGCCGGCACTGGCCCGCGGCCATGGACTCCGACGGTTGCGATGCGCCCTGCCCGTTGACGCCCCCCGTCAAACCTCCGGCCGGCGAAGGAAACGAAGGCGGCCGAAGCCGGTCGCGGGTGGGGTGGGGCTGGAGCGGGCGACGGGACTCGAACCCGCGACAACCAGCTTGGGAAGCTGGAACTCTACCAGCTGAGTTACACCCGCTAAGCGCGCGCCCTACTTGTACGCAACGGGCGTAAGGTTGGGACACAAGGGCGGCGAATGGCAAGCAGCGGCGCGCCGCGCGCGGGGATGCAGGGACGGCGGCGTGCAGTTGGGTTGACGGTGAGACCGCGGCACACCGCGCGCGGGGATGCAGGGGCGGCGAGCCACCGCTGGGCCACCTCCTCCACCGCGGCACACCGCGCGCGGGGATGCAGGTTGCCTACCCGCGCACCCGTGGCCGTAGCCTGAAGCGGCGCGCCACGTGCGGGGAGGCAGGGCGGGCGGAGGGGGTGGCGCGCGGTCCGGCCAAGCCGGCCCCCGGCGCGCACGGATCAAGCGCCGAAGGCAGGCGCCTCGCCGCGGCCACCAAGCCGGCGCGGCATGGCACAGGAAGGAGGCGGGGTGGTCCCTGCAGTCGGCCGGCGGCGGACCTTCCGGCCCCTCCCGTGCACCGCCCCCCCCGCCAAGCCAAGGCTTCCCTCCCCGCCCGGCGCGTCGCACACCGCGCGCCGCGCTGTTAGGATCGCCCCCTACACCTTGCTGCTCCGGCCCTCCGCGCCATGCACATCCTGATCACCGAAGATGATGGACCGATGCGGGAGATGCTCAGCCGCTTCCTCGCCGGCCGCGGCCACGAGGTGGAGGAGGCCAACGGCGGTGCCCAGGCCCTCGCCCGCCTCGCGACGAGCCCGGCGGACGTCCTGCTGACCGACGTGCGCATGCCGGAGATGGGCGGCGTCGAGCTGACCCAGCGGGTGAAGGAGCTCCAGCCCGAGGTGGCGGTGGTGGTGATGACCGCCTTCGGCTCGGTGCAGACGGCGGTCGAGGCGATGCGCGCCGGCGCCATCGACTACCTCTCCAAGCCGTTCAAGATGGAGGAGGTGGAGCTGGTTTTGGCGCGCATCGAGGAGGAGCGCAACCTGCGGCGGCGGGTGAACCACCTGCAGCGCGAGGTGGAGGAGCGGTTCCAGTTCGCCAACATCCTCGGCCAGAGCCCGGTGATGCAGCGGGTCTTCGAGCTGATCGAGCAGGTCGCGCCGACCCTCTCGAACATCCTGATCTCCGGCGCCTCGGGTACCGGCAAGGAGCTGGTGGCGCGCGCCATCCACTACAACTGTCCGCGGCGCACCGCCCCGTTCATCCCGATCAACTGCTCGGCGATCCCCGAGCAGCTTTTGGAGAGCGAGCTGTTCGGCCACGTGAAGGGCGCGTTCACCGGCGCGGAGCGCGACAAGAAGGGGATCTTCGAGGAGGCGGCGGGCGGCACGATCTTCCTCGACGAGATTGGCGACATGGACCAGGCGCTGCAGGTGAAGCTGTTGCGGGTGATCCAGGAGCGCGAGGTGCGGCGAGTGGGGTCCAACCAGGCGGTCCCGGTGGACTTCCGGGTAATCGCCGCGACCCACCGCGACCTGGAGGCGGAGATGGCGGCGGGCCGCTTCCGCGAGGACCTCTACTACCGCCTCGGGGTGATCACCGTGGCCCTGCCGCCGCTGGTGGCGCGGCGCGAGGACATCCCGCTGCTGGCCCGCCACTTCCTCGCCAAGCACGCGGCGCGCAACCAGCGGCAGGTGGAGCAGATCGAGCCCGAGGCGATGCGCCTGCTCCTCGACTTCGACTGGCCGGGCAACGTGCGCGAGTTGGAGAACGTGATCGAGCGCGGCGTCGTGTTGGCGCGCGGCGCCACCCTCACCCCGGATGTCCTGCCGGCGAAGGTGACCGGCTCGGTGGGCGACCGCCTCGGCCTCGGGGAGATCACCGACCTGCCCATGGAAGAGCTGGAACGGCGCCACATCCTCGCCACCCTCGAGCGCCACCACTGGCACCGGGTGAAGGTGGCCGAGGTGCTGCACATCGACCGCCGCACCCTGTACCGGAAGATCAAGGAGTACGGCTTCGAACCCGGCCTGCTGGGCGGCGGCGGCCGGTGACGAAAGGGCGACCGACGAACGGCCAACCGAAGAGGGCGCGGCCGGCCGGCGGCGGCGGCGCGGACCCGTACCACCGTTTCCTCCGCCTCTCGCGCGCGGACTGCGACCGACTCGCGGAGCTCGGCCGCCGCCTGGCACCCGAGCTTCCGGCGGTGGTGGCGGAGTTCTACGACCACCTCGGCCGCTTCCCGGAGCTCCAGCGACTCCTCCAACCCCCGGGGGTCATGGAGCGGCTACGGGAGATCCTCTTGCACTACCTTGGCGAGCTGCTCGGCGGGCGCTACGGCGCGGCATACGAGGAGAGCCGGCGGCGGGTCGGCGAGCGCCACCTGGAGGTGGGGCTGGAGCCGCGCTGGTACCTGGCAAGCTTCAACCTGGTGGTCCAACTCCTCTTGCCCCGCATCGCCACCCACCTGGAGGGCGACCCCGCGGGGCTGCTGGCCACCACCCTCGCCCTGTCGCGGGTGGTTACCCTCGACCAGACCATCGCCATGGAGCGCTACGTGGAGCTCTACACCCGCGAGCTGGACGCGGCGCACCAGCGGCTCAAGGAGCACGCGGACGATCTGGAGGAGCGGGTCGAGACGCGCACCCGCGAGCTAATCCACTCGGGCCGCTTCGCCCTAATCGGCGAGCTCGCCTCGGGGCTGGCGCACGAGATCGGCACGCCCCTGAACATCATCTCCGGTACCGCCGACTGGTTGCTCGCCGACCTGCCGGAAGAGTCGCCGCACCGCCCCGAGCTGACCACCATCGGCTTGCAGACCCAGCGGATCACCGACCTCGTCTGGCAGCTCCTGCACTTCGCCCGCCCGGAGGAGGCGGAGGTCGTCCCGACGCCGCTGGCCGACGTCCTCACCCAGGTGCGCTCGCTGCTCCACCACCGCCTGGAAAACCACGCGGTGGTGCTCGGCCTCGACCTGCCCGCCGACCTGCCGCCGGTGCGCGCGGTTCCCGAGCAGCTCCAGCAGGTCTTCCTCAACCTGTTGGTGAATGCCGACCACGCGCTGGAGGGGCGGCCGGTGAAGCGGATCCGCGTGGTGGCGCGCGCCGAGGGTGAGCGGGTGGTGGTGGAGATCAGCGACACCGGCTGCGGCATCCCTGCCACCCACCTTGACCGCCTCTTCGACCCCTTCTTCACCACCAAACCGCCCGGCAAGGGGACCGGCCTGGGTCTCTCCATCACCCGCCGCATCCTCGCTTCGCATGGCGGCGAGATCGAGATCCACTCCGCCCCGGAGCAGGGGGCGACGGTGATCGTCCACCTGCCGGTGTGGCGCGCCGCGGCGGACGCCGCGCGATAGAGCCCACGCCGCGGCGTGGCGCGGGCCGCGCACACCGAGATCCCGTCTTCGCGACCCACCCGCGCCGTGGCCGAAAAGCGGCGCGATCGACGCGGAGCGCCGCTCCACCCCGCGCGGCTTACCCCGAAGGCAAGCGCGCCGGCGAGTGGAGGGCGACGGGGACCACCGCGAGGCCGGCGGCGGCGGGCGGTGGGAGGATCGCCGAGCCGATCCGCAAGGCGGCGCACCGCCCCCGGCGGGACCCTGAAGGTGGGCGCAACCGGCGCTCGCGGGTCACCGCCCAGGGATGGGACAGGTCACCGCGCACCTGTTGCGCAACCCCTTCAGCGCCGGGGGTGGCGAGCGAACCGCGGCGCCACAACCTCTGCCGGGCGCGGTCGCGCCCCTCAACCCTCGACGGGAATCGGCAGGCGCAGGCTCTCCCACGCGGAGCACACCCCACACTGGGCGTGCCACTCCTCCACCTCGGCGCCGCAGGCGGTGCAGCGGTACGGCACCACCGCGGCGGTGCGAAAGGGGACACACGCCTGCAACTCGCCGAAGGCGGCCTCGTCGTCGCCGCGCCGGTGGCGCACCTCGCCCAAGAGCCGGTGCAACGCCGGGAAGGAGGCACCCGCATCGGCGAGGTCGCGCAGGGTGTCGTAGGCGTTGTCGAGCATCTCCAGGCGCAGGTAGAGCTTGCCCAGGCAGAACTGCAGCTCGACGCTCGCCGGTTCGTCTTTGAGGGCGTTGAGGTAGACGGCGATCGCCGCGTCCGGGTCCTCCCGCCCGAGGTAGTACCGCTCCAGGAGGTGGAGAAAGACGATGTCGTGGGTCTGGCCGTACCCCTCGCGCCAGCGGCGCACCGCCTCCTTCTCCTTCTCCTCCGCCAGCAGCAGCCGCCCCAGCTCTACCTGCGCCGGGACGAAGGTACGGTCCTGATGGAGGATCTCGGCGAGCTCCTTGCGCGCCCTCTCCTTATCCTCCGTCCCCAGCCGCGCCATCGCCTGGAGGAACTGGAGGCGGCGCAACATCCGATGGGCCTCGCTCCCAATCCCCGCGTGGCGCAGGAGGTGGCGCTGGGCGTCGATCGCCTCCTCCAGGCGGCCGAGGCGCACCTGCAGGTCGCGCGCCCAGACCAGCACGCGCAGCGCCTCGCCCTCCACGTCGAGGATCTTCTGGCACACCTCCAGCGCCTCCTGCCACCGCTGTGCCGCCAGGCAGTCCTCGACCAGGGAGACGAGGGCGCGGACGTGGGTCGGGTCGCGCTCTAGGGCCCGCTTGTGCAGGCGCAGGGCAGCCTCCACGTCACCCTGGCGACGCCGCATCGCGCCGAGCTGGACGAGGGCGGAGACGTGGCCCGAGTCGTGGTCGAGGATGCGCTCGAAGCAGGAGAGGGCACGATCTTCGAGGCCGAGGTCGGCGAGGTCGCAGCCCTTCTCGAAGAGGAGCTCGAAGCGCTGCTGCTGGCGGCGGCGGCGGCGGCGGCCGAGGTTATGCGCCACCCCGCTGAGCTCCATCGCCCCCACCATCAACAAGACGAAGCACGCCCCGGCAAAAATCGCCAAGAGCAGGAGCACCGACATCGGCAGGGTGACACTGCGGCCGATCCACAGCACCACCGTGGTATCCCCGCGATTGAAGACGGTGATGTACCCAAAGAGGACCGCCAGCAGGCCGCCAAGGGCAGCAACGATTCGGGCAAACGACATCAGGCTCCCTCCCTGGAGTGGGGCCACGCAAAACGCGGCGAGTCGGCCAAGCTAATGATGGTATGGATGGCCCGTCAACACGCAGTGACAGCGGTAAAGCTGCTCCACCACGACCAGGCGGGCGAGCTCGTGGGGCAGGGTGAGCGGGGAGAGCGACAACCGCTCGTCTGCCCGCGCCACCACCGCCGGGGCAAGGCCGTCGGCACCGCCGATCGCCAACCAGAGCCGGCCGGCCACCGACTCGCGCCACCCCGCCACCCGCCGGGCGAGCGCCGCGGTGGTGTACCGCTCACCGCCCACGTCGAGGGCCACCAACCGGTCGCGCTCGCTTAGGCGCGCCAGCAGCCGCTCGCCCTCTGCCTCCACGGAAGAGCGGCCATGGGCCGCGCCCGCGCGCACCTCCACCACCTCCAAAGGTGCGCTTCCCGCGAGGCGAGCGAGATAGGGCGCGATCGCCTCCTCCAGCCCCGGCGCCCGCAACCGGCCGACGCACAGCACCCCCCAGCGCATCAGTCGAAACGGGGAACCGCGACGGCGGGCAGCTCCAGGCGGGGTGCCTCTCCCCACAACCGCTCCAGGTTGTAGAAGTCGCGCGTCTCCTTCTCAAAGACGTGGACCACCAGATCGCCGTAGTCGAGGAGCACCCACACCGCCTCCCGCGCCCCCTCGATGGCGTACGGGCGAAACCCCGCCTCTTTGAGCTGGTGCTCCACCTCCTCGGCGATCGCCTTCACCTGCCGGCCGGTGGTCCCGGAACAGAAGACGAAGGCGTCGGCCAGGGAGGTGAGGCCGCGCACATCGAGGGCGACGAGGTCATGGCCCTTCTTCTCCTGGCAGGCGCGGCAGGCAAGGTCGACTAAGGTGGCGGTGGGATCGCTCATGGCCGCGGAGTATGCCCGAGGGCGCCGCTTTGCGCGCGCCGGAAATGGGAGAGGGGCGAAGGAGGGTGCAGACCCCGCGCCCCCCTTCGCCAGCCACCCCCCACCCCACCGAGGGAGCGGAACCGGCGCCGGTTGCAGGTGCGAAGGTCGCGGGAGCAGGGGATCGCGCCTAGCAGGCTGTCGGACTTGGTCGATCGTGAACCGAGAAGCAGCGGGCTCGAGCCCGGATGCAGAGCCGTTCGTAGAGCGACGGGGGGCTAGGCGATGAAGGTCGGAGCGCTTTCCCCCGCGACCCGCGGCCGCGCGGCGCGCTGCCCCACCCCGTGGGGACAGCGGCGCTCCACCTCAACCCACGACCCCCATCTTGAAGAGGAGGATCAGGACCACCGCCACCGGCGCGAGGTAGCGGATGGCGAGGTGCCAGTAGGGGAAGAGGCGCGGATCACGGAACTCCTCCAGCGCCACCGGCCGCGCCAGCCGCCAGCCCGCCACCAGGGCGATGCCGAGGCCGCCGATCGGCAGGAGGTAGTTGGTGGCGAGGGTGTCGAGGCTGTCGAAGAGGGTCATCCCCGGGTAGAGGTGGACGTGGGCGAGGCGGCTAAAGGAGAGGGCCGAGGGGATGCCGAGGAGAAAGATCACCCCACCCATCCCCAGGGTGGCGCGCGGCCGCGGCCAGCCGCGCTCATCGACGAAGTAGGCGACCGCCACCTCCAGCAGGGAGATGGCGGAGGTGAGGGCGGCGAAGGCGAGGAGGAGGAAGAAGAGGAGGGCGAAGAGGGAGCCGCCATGCATCTGGGCGAAGGCCACCGGCAGGGTCTTGAAGATCAGCCCCGGCCCGGCGGCCGGCTGGAGTCCGAAGGTGAAACAGATGGGAAAGATCACCAGGCCGGCGACCAGGGCCATCAGCGCGTCGAAGACCGCGATCACCACCGCCGAGCGCAGCAGGTCGGTCTTGGTGGAGAGGTAGCTGCCGTAGGTGAGCATCGCCCCCATGCCCAACGACAGGGTGAAGAAGCTGTGGCCGAGGGCCTCGAGCCACGCCTTCGGGGTGAGTTTGTGAAAGTCGGCATGGAACATGAAGCGGAAGCCGGCCGCCGCTCCGGGCGAGCGCAAGGCGACCACGAAGAGGACGAGGAGGATCGCCACCAGCGCCGGCATGAGCACCTTGTTCCACCGCTCCAGCCCCTTGGCCACGCCGCCCACGACGATCGCGATCACCAGGGCCATGAAGCAGGCGTGCCAGAAAAGCTGGCGCGTCGGGTCGGCGAGGAAGGCGTCGAACAGGGTGCTGATCGCCGCCGCGTCCAGGCCGGTGAAGCCGCCGCTGGCGGCGCGCGCGGCGTAGGCGAGGGTCCAGCCGGCGACCACCGAGTAATAGGAGAGGATGACGAAGCTCGCCCCCACCCCGAGCCACCCGACCCCGGCCCAGGCGCGCCCGCCCACCGCCCGCATCGCCCCCACCGGGTCCTTGCGCGCGCGCCGGCCGATGAGGATCTCCGCCACCAGGATCGGGATCCCCACCAGGGCCACCGCCGCCAGGTAGACGAGGACGAAGGCGCCGCCGCCGTACACCCCGGTGATGTAGGGGAACTTCCACACATTCCCCAGCCCGATCGCCGAGCCGGCGGCGGCGAGGACGAAGCCAAGGCGGGAGGACCAATGGTCGCGAGGGGGCATGATGGGGAGTCGGGGGTAGAGAGGAGGGGATGGGGGAGGACGGGGGCTGCGGCCGGCGATGATTTCTCGGTCCGTCGGTCTGTCTGGTTTCTATCGCCCTCGCATCGGCCCCGCCAAGCCAGCCCTCCGTGTGCGTATTGGGGTCAGGTCTTGTCTTACGACATCCTCCCGCCCTTCCCCGCGCGCGGGGGGTGCGTGATCGGAGAGCGCAGGGCGTATCGCCTCCTCCCGCCCCTTCCCCGCGCGCGGGGGGTGCGTCCGACACCGCTGAAGGTCACCCTCTGCCGGCGCCACACCCGCCGCGCGCGCGGTGGCCATCAAAACGCCCAACAAGCAACCGTGGCAAGATGCAACCACGCCCGTGGCGCACCTCCACCGCCGCCCGGTCGCGGCGCGCACCAGGCAAAGAACGAGGAGCACCCCATGGCGGACGAGTGGCAACAGTACCTGGTGGTGGCGGTCGCCCTGGCGCGCGAGGCGGGTACGCTCCTCCTCGATTACCAGCGCCGCGGCTTCACGGTCGCCACCAAGCAAAACGCCATCGACCTGGTGACCGACGCGGATCGGGCCGCGGAGGCGCGGGTGGTGGCGGGAATCCGGGCGCGCTTTCCGGACCATGCGATCCTCGCCGAGGAGGGCGGCGCGCAGGGGGCGGCGGTCGCGGATCGGCCGCGCTGGATTATCGACCCGCTCGATGGGACCACCAACTTCGCCCACGGCTATCCCTTCTACTGCTGCGCGATCGGCGTCGAGGTGGCGGGGAGGGTGGTGGCCGGGGTGGTGGAGGCGCCGGCCCTCGGCGAGCGGTTCACCGCCACCGCCGGCGGCGGCGCCTATCTGGAACACGCCTCCGTTCGCCGGCGCCTGGCGGTGAGCGCCACCGCCGAGCTACGCCAGGCCCTCCTGGTCACCGGCTTCCCGTACGACATCACCTCCCGCGGCGAGGCGCCGTTTGTGCGCTTCGCCCGCTTCGTCCGCGCGACCCAGGGGGTGCGGCGCGATGGCTCGGCGGCGCTCGATCTGTGCTATGTCGCGTGCGGCCGCTTCGACGGCTTCTGGGAGGAGAACCTCAAGCCGTGGGACCTCGCCGCAGCCACCTGCATTGCCCGCGAGGCGGGGGCGCGGTTTTCCGCCCTCGACGGCGGCCGGTACTCGATCCACCACGGGGATCTCATCGCCGCCAATCCGCACCTCCACCCGGCGATGGTTGCCCTCGCCCGCCACGACCCACCGCCGACGGATTGAAAGGGCCTCGGTAAAAACGTACAATGTCGCGTTTGTCGTCGTGATCCGGGGGTGACTCGCTGCCCACCTCCTGGCGTAGCTCAGGGTCCGGATCTTGGTTTTACTCACGCACGCCTCGGCGTGACTTGGCGGGAGGAGTACGCGCATGAACATGGATTCGTTGATTCAGTTTGTCCCCGCGATCGGCGTCGTCGGTCTGCTGGTCGCCTTCGTGATTTACCAGACGATCGTCAAGGCGTCTCCCGGAACCAAGGAGATGGTCGCCATCTCCGACGCGATTCACGAAGGTGCCGTCTCCTTCCTCCTCACCGAGTACAAGTACATCGGCGTTTTCGTGGCGCTGGTCTGCGTCCTCCTTGGCTTCTTCATCAACTGGAACACCGCCATCGCCTACGTCGGCGGCGGCATCTGCTCCATCATCGCCGGCTACTGCGGGATGATGGCCGCGACCCGCGCCAACACCCGCACCACCGCCGCCGCCAAGGATTCTGGCCAGGGGGCGGCCCTCCTCATGGCGTTCAACGGTGGCTCGGTGATGGGGCTGTGTGTGGCGAGCCTCGGCCTGCTCGGCCTGGGCGCCTTCTTCTACATGTTTGGCAAGCCGGAGACCGCCGCCATTCTCAACGGCTTTGGCATGGGGGCCTCGTCCATCGCCCTGTTTGCCCGCGTCGGCGGCGGCATCTACACCAAGGCGGCGGATGTCGGCGCCGACCTGGTGGGCAAGATCGAGGCGGGAATCCCGGAGGACGACCCGCGCAACCCGGGGGTCATCGCCGACAACGTCGGTGACAACGTCGGCGACGTCGCCGGCCTCGGCGCCGACATCTTCGAGTCGTATGTCGGCTCGATGGTCGCCACGATCGCCATTGGTGCCACCCTCGCCGGCACGGCCTACACCACCCTGGTGGGTGAAGGGACGCGCATTGGCCTCATGGCCTTGCCCCTCAACCTCGCCGCCCTGGGGCTGATCTGCTCCCTCGTCGGCATCTTTGCCATGCGCATCCTGAAGGACATGGATCCGGCCGGCGCCCTGCGTAACGGCACCTTCATTGCCGCCGGCCTCTTCCTGGTCGTTGCCTACTTTGCCATCGGCGCCATGCACCTCTCCCTGGGGATCTTCTGGGCGGTGGTCGCGGGCACCGTCGGCGGCATCTCCATCGGCCTGATCACCGAGTACTACACCGGCTCGTGGAAGCCGCCGGTGCGGAAGATCGCCACCGCCGCGAAGACCGGCCCGGCGACTGTGATGATCTACGGTCTGGCGGTGGGCATGGAGTCCACCGCTCTGCCGCTGGTCGCGATCTGCATCATCATCTTCGTCGCCAACCAGTACGCCGGCCTCTACGGCATCGCCATCGCCGCGGTCGGGATGCTCGCCACGGTCGGCATCACCATGTCGGTGGACGCCTACGGCCCGGTGGCGGACAACGCCGGCGGCATCGCGGAGATGGCCGAGCTCGGCAACGAGGTGCGGGACATCACCGACGGCCTCGACGCCCTCGGCAACACCACCGCCGCCATCGGCAAGGGGTTCGCGATCGGCTCCGCGGCACTCACCGCCCTGGCCCTCTTCTCCGCTTACAACCTGGCGGTCGCGGTGTTCCTTCCCAACTTCCAGATCGAGATCACCGACCCGAAGGCGATCATCGGCGTCTTCCTCGGCGGCATCATCCCCTTCCTTGTGGGCGCCATGACCATGACCTCCGTGGGCAAGGCGGCGGGCGCGATGGTGGATGAGATCCGCCGCCAGTTCCGCTCCATCCCCGGCCTCCTCGAAGGCAAGAAGGGGGTGAAGCCGGACTCCGGCCGCTGCGTCGCCATCGCCACCCAAGGGGCACTGAAGGAGATGATCGCCCCCGGTGTCTTGGCGGTCCTCGCGCCGATCGTGGTGGGGCTGATCCTCGGGCCGGTCGCCCTTGGCGGCATGCTCGCCGGTGCGACCCTCGCCGGCGTGTTGATGGCGCTGTTCATGGCCAACGCGGGCGGCGCCTGGGACAACGCCAAGAAGGGGATCGAGAAGGGCGAGCTCGCCGGCGAGGCGAAGGGTGGCGATGCCCACAAGGCCGCGGTGGTCGGTGACACGGTCGGCGACCCCTTCAAGGACACCTCCGGGCCGGCCATGAACATCCTCATCAAGCTGATGAGCATCATCAGCCTGGTGATCGTGCCCCTCGTCGCCCGCTAGGCCCCAGGGGTACCCTCGACCCAACAGGCGAGCAGAAGGAGCGGGGGAGGCGTTACGGCCCCTCCCCCGCTCCAATGCCGGCCAACTACGAAGCCCCTTCCCTCCGTGCGCGGGGCCCGCCCCGCACCACCTCCCATCTTTTTGCGCACGCAGCGAGCCTCCCATGCAACGCACCCTCTCCATCATCAAGCCGGACGCGGTTCGTGCTGGCCACCTGGGCGAGATCATCGCCACCTTCGAGAAGAACTCCATCCGCATCGTGGCGATGAAGATGGTCCACCTCAGCCAGCGGGAGGCGGAGGGGTTTTACGCGGTCCACCGCCAGCGCCCCTTCTTCGGCGAGCTCACCGCCTTCATGTGCGAGGGGCCGATCGTGGTGATGGTCCTCGAAGGGCAAGAGGTCATCGCCAAGAACCGCGAGCTCATGGGCGCCACCAACCCGGCCCAGGCGGCGGAGGGGACCCTGCGCAAGCGGTTCGCCACCTCCATCCAGAACAACGCGGTGCATGGCTCGGACGCGCCAGAGACCGCGGCGTTCGAGATCGGCTACTTCTTCAACGCCCTGGAGATCGCCGGGTAGCGGTAGGTGGGATCCAACGCCGTGGTGACCGACCTCCCCTGGATCGCCAGCCGGTGGCTCGTGCCACGCCGCGGGGTGGCGCGTACTCTGGCGGCGATGGCGAAACCCAAGCGACCCCTCGGTACCCCGCCCGCGATCTTGTCACGGGCGAACATGCGCCGCCTCGAGCTCGCCTCCATGGGGCTCTACCTGCTGGTGGCGATCGGCCTCGGGGTGGGGATCGGCTACTACCTAGACCGCTGGCTGGGGACCGCGCCGTGGGCGCTCGCCCTCTTCCTCACCGCCGGGGTGATCGCCGGTTTTCGGAACATGTACCGTCTCCTGAAGCGCGAGGTCGAGGCGTCGCGCCACCCGGAGGATGAGGGGTGATCGTGCTCCTCGCCCTCCTCACCGCCGTGGCGATCACCTACACCGTCGCCGGTGGCGAGGCCGCGCTCGCCTGCGCCGCCGGTTGCGCTTTGGAGAGCGCCAACCTGATCTTGACCGAGCGCCTCGGCCGCTACCTCCTCCAGCCACGGCGCAACCAGGCCGGCCTTTTTCGCCTCTTCTACTTCCTCAAGTACGCCGCGCTGATCGTCTGCTTCGTGTTGCTCGCGATCACCACCCGCCGGGTCATCGCCCTGGCGGTTGGCTTCTCCGTCGCCCTCGCCGTTCACGTCGCCACCCGTTCCATGGCCATTCGCAAGGAGGCACTCCGTGCTGCGTAGACTCCTTCCCCTCGCCCTCCTCCTCGCCCCCGTCGTCGCCTTCGCTAACGAGGAGGGCGGTGGCGGCCTGGAAGCGCCGCTGCTCATCCACATCCCCGGCGTCCCCCCGCAGGTGGCCTACACCTGGGTGGTGATGGCCGTGCTCATCGTCACTGGCTTCATTGCCGGCCGCGGCGCTGCGGTGGTGCCGCGCGGCGTCGCCCACTTCTACGAGGTGATCCTCGAAGCGGTCCTCAACTTCACCCAGGGGATGGTGGGCAAGGAGGCCCTGCGCTTCTTCCCTCTGATCGCGACCCTCGCCTTGTTCATCGTCAGCGGCAACCTGATTGGCCTGATCCCCGGATTCGAGTCACCCACCGCCAACCTCAACACCACCGCCGCCCTGGCGATCACCGCGGTGGTCTACAGCGAGATCGTCGGGATGAAGAGACACGGCCCGGCCTACATCAAACACTTCATGGGGCCGTTGTGGTGGCTGGCGCCGCTCATGCTGCCGATCGAGTTCATCAGCCACCTGGCGCGCATGCTGTCGTTGTCCCTGCGTCTGTTCGGCAACATCCGCGGGGAGGACATCCTCCTCGCCGTCCTCCTCGGCCTGGTGCCGTACCTGGTGCCGGTGCCGATCATGCTCCTGGCCGTCTTCACCAGCTTCCTCCAGGCCTTCATCTTCGTCGTCCTCACCCTGATCTACATCCAGGGTGCCTTGGAGCATGCCCACTGATCCGGCGCCAGCAGCGGCCGGCCGGCGGTCGACCGCGCCCCAACCCTCTATTTACACCTGCTGCCCAACCCCCTCCCACCGGCGAAATCGGGGAAGACGATCGAGCCGGGGCATCGTGCCGGGGATCGGGATGAGCAGCGCCCTACCAAGGAGTTTTGCTATGAAGAGTCTGTTCACCCTCGCCATCGTCGCGGTTGCGGTCCTCTTTGCCGCACCCGCCTTCGCCCAGGAGGCGGCCGCTTCCACCCTCCACAACTACTCGGTGATCGCCGCCGGCCTGGCGATCGGCATCGCCGCACTCGGCACCGGCATCGGCCAGGGCAATGCGGTCAACGGCGCCACCCAGGGGATCGCCCGTAACCCCGGTGCCTACGGCAACATCTTCACCGCCATGATCGTCGGCCTGGCCCTCATCGAGTCCCTCTGCATTTACTCCCTCGTCGTCTCCCTGATCATCCTGTTCGTGAAGTGGTAGAGGCGACCGGCCTGCGGGCCGCAGCCCAAGGGGGAGCCGTTCGCCGGCTCCCCCTTTTTTTGCGCGTTCCGCGTTGGGGGCTGGCGCCTCCTCTGCCCGCCAAAACCGGCTCCACCGTCCACGCCTCCAGCGCCCGCTTGGTCTTTACGGTGGGCTGCGGAGCGCCGCTCTGGTCGCCGCGCGCGCGCGGCGCAACAATGGTCCGCCCGTTGTTGGCCGGCGCCCCCACTGGCCGGCCCACCTCTCTGCCCCTCACCCCCCCCTCCCCTCGCCCTTCACCATGACCCCCCGCCTCCGTTTCGCCCCCTCGCCCACCGGTGACCTGCACGTGGGGGGTGCCCGCACCGCCCTGTTCAACTGGCTCTACGCCCGCCACCTGGGCGGCCAGTTCCTCCTGCGCATCGAGGACACCGACCGCGAGCGCTCCACCGAGCACGCAGTGCGGGCGATCTTCGACGGCCTCACCTGGCTTGGCCTCGACTGGGACGAGGAGCCGCTCTTTCAGCACGCCCGCGAGGCGGCCCACCGCGCGGCCGCAGCGCAGCTCTTGCAGTCCGGCCACGCCTACCGCTGCTACTGCACCACCTCGGAACTAGAGCAGATGCGCGAAGAGCAGCGCGCGCACGGTGCCAAGCCGCGCTACAACGGCCGTTGCCGCCACCGCAGCGACGCGCCCGACCTCCCCTTCGTGGTCCGCTTCAAGACGCCAAGCGACGGTTCCATCGCCTTCGACGACCTGATCAAGGGGCGGATGGTGGTGGCGAACGACGAGCTCGACGACCTCGTCTTGCAGCGCTCTGACGGAACCCCCACCTACAACCTGGCGGTGGTGTGCGACGACGCGGCGATGCGGATCACCCACGTGATCCGCGGCGACGACCATGTGAACAACACCTTTCGCCAACTCCACCTCTACCGCGCCCTCGGCCTCACCGAGCCCGCCTTCGGCCACATGCCCCTGATCCTCGGCGACGACGGTGCCAAACTTTCCAAGCGCCACGGCGCCACCTCGGTCTTCGAGTACGCCCGCCTCGGCTACCTGCCGGCGGCGATGCGCAACCACCTGGCGCGCCTCGGCTGGTCGCACGGCGACCAGGAGCACTTCACCACTGACGAGCTGATCGCCGCCTTCGACATCCACGAGGTCGGCTCGTCGCCGTCGGTCTTCGCCCTCCAAAAGCTCGACTCCCTCAACGGCTGGTACCTGCGCAACTCCGACCTCGACGAGCTCACCGACCTGTTCGCAAAGTACCTCGACCGCGAAGGGATCGCGGTCGAGGTCGACCACGACCGGAGCTGGCTGCGCCAGATCGTCGCCGCCCAGCGGGAGCGCACCACCACCTTCAAGGAGATGGCGGAGAAGAGCGGCTACTTCTTCCGCACCCCCCTCGAGCTCGACGAGGAGGCGGCCCACAAGCACCTGCGGCCGGTGGTCCTCGAGCCCTTGCGAGAGCTGCGCGACGCCCTCGCCGCCCTGGACGCGCCCCTCACCGCCGAGGCGGTCAAGACGCCCTTCGAGGCGATCCTCGCACGCCACGAGCTGAAGATGGGCAAACTCGCCCAGCCGGCGCGTGTCGCCCTCACCGGCAGCGCGATCAGCCCGGGAATCTTCGACGTCATCGAGATCACCGGCAAACAGCGCTGCCTCGACCGCCTCGACGCCGCCCTCGCCTACGTGGAGCGGCGGGCCACAGGCGAGCTGGCGAGCTGACCCCACCTCCGCACCGCGGCGCCCACGGCGAGCCCCATGGCTTCTCCCACCTCCCCCCTGGCGATCATCCTCGGTGGCGGCCGCGGCTCCCGCCTCTACCCGCTCACCCGCGACCGGTGCAAACCGGCGGTCCCGATTGGCGGCAAGTACCGGCTGATCGACATCCCCATCTCCAACTGCCTGCACTCTGGCGTCCGCCAGATCTACGTCCTCACCCAGTTCCTCTCCGCCTCCCTGCACCGCCACATCGCCCGCGCCTACCGTCTCGACGACCTCACCGGCGGCTTCGTCGACATCCTCGCTGCCGAACAAGGCGCCACCAACCTCGACTGGTACCAAGGGACCGCGGACGCGGTGCGCAAGCAGATTGACAGCTTCGACCGCCCCACCAACGACCCGATCCTCATCCTCTCCGGCGACCACCTCTACAAGATGGACTACCGGGAGATGGTCGCCACCCACGAGCGCCAGCGTGCCGACATCACCCTCGGCGTCATCCCCACCGGCCGGCGCGCCGCGCCATCCCTGGGGATTTTGCAGGTCAACGGCGAAGGCATGATCGTCCGCTTCGTGGAGAAGCCCGCTGCCGCTCCCCTCCTCGACGACCTCGCCACCCCGCCAGCCACCCTGGCTCGCCTCGGTGGCCACGACCCGGAGCGACCCTTTCTCGCCTCCATGGGGATCTACTGCTTCCGCCGCGAGATCCTCAGCGACCTGCTGCGGACCGGCACCGGCATCGACTTCGGCCGCGACCTAATCCCCGCGGCGATCCAGTCCCACCGGGTCGCCGCCCACTACTTCGACGGCTACTGGGAGGACGTGGGGACCATCGACGCCTACTACCGCTCGCAGCTCATGCTCAGCGAGTCGCCCCACCCCGCCTTCCTCTTCCACGGCTCGAACGATACGCGCATCTACAGCCGCGGCCGCTACCTGCCGGCGAGCCGCTGCATGGGCGCCACCCTCGACCACGCCACCCTCGCCGACGGCTGCGTCATCCACGATCGCTGCACCATCCGCCACTCGCTCCTCGGCCTACGCACCATCGTCCGGCCCGGCAGCCGGATCGAGGACAGCATCCTCAACGGCGCCGACCACTACGCCGACCAGACCGCCGCGGACAACCCGGCGGTGGGACCGCCGCACATCGGCATCGGCCGCGAGTGCACGATCGTCCGCGCGATCCTCGACAAGAACGTTCGCATCGGCGACCGCGTCACCCTCACCGGCGCCGCCGGCCGCCCGGACGAGGATGGCGACGGCTACTTCGTCCGCGACGGCATCGTGATCATCCCGAAGAACGGCGTCATCGCCGCTGGCAGAACCATCTAGGGCAGCCCAGGCGCGAAGGTGCGGAGGGGGCCGGCGTCACCCCCAACACGGGGCGCGGCGTGGGGGCCTGGAAGGCGGCCTCGCTGAGACGCAGAGACGCGGAGGGGGAGGCGACCGGCAGGGCGGGGAGGGGGGGTGAAGGACGGAAGCCGGGGGGGATGGAGACGGCTCAACGCAAAGTCGCAACGACGCCAGGACGCAAAAGGAAAACCCTCTCTGGGTGAACGGTGTGTTCCATGGGCGCAAGCAATGGGTGCGCCCGCACCCAACGTGGATCGAGCCTCGCCCATCGCGGCGCCCGTGACGCCCCCTTTGTTTCCCGCGCCCCCCCTCCGCGTCTGACCGCCTCCGCGCGAGACCCACCTTCCCCGCCCCGACCCAGGCGACCGTTCGCCCGCGACCCCTTCCCCCCGTCGCCGCCCTCCCCCTTTCTCCTCCCCATTTTCTCCTTTCTACTTCCTCCTTATGGAGCGCCAGATCGGCACGACGCGGCTGGTGGTGGTGCGGGGCGACATCACCCGCCAGCCGGTGGAAGCGATCGTCAACGCGGCGAACTCGTCGCTGTTGGGCGGGGGTGGGGTGGATGGGGCGATCCACCGCGCCGGCGGCCCCACGATCCTCGCCGCCTGCCAAGAGATCGTCGCCCGCGCCGGCCGGCTGTGCGCCGGCCAGGCGGTGGTGACCCCCGGCGGCAACCTCGCCGCCCGCTGGGTGGTCCACACGGTCGGACCGATCTTTCGTGACGGTGGCCACGGCGAGGCCGAGATCCTCGCCTCGTGCTATCGCACCTCGCTCACCGCGGCGGCGGCGGTGGGGGCGCGGACCCTCTGCTTCCCCTCCATCGCCACCGGCGCCTACCGCTACCCGATCGAAGAGGCGGCGCGCATCGCCGTGGCCACGGTGGTCGCGGAGCTCCCCCACCACCCCTTCACCGAGGTCCGCTTCTGTCTCTTTTCCGACCGCGACCTTGTCACCTACGAGATGGCCCTGGCCGAGGGCGCGTAGCCAAGGGGGCACCGGTCGTCACCGTGGCGCACCGCCAATCGTTCCCAGCACCAGGCGGAAGTAGAAAGTAGAAAGTAGAAAGGGGAGGCGCTTCACCCTCCGGTGGCAGCCTTCGCGCGCCCGCGACCTCCCTTCGCTCCCCCCGCTACTCCCCTCCGCGTCTGACCGCCTCCGCGCGAGACCCGCCTTCCCCGCCCCGACCCAGGCGACCGTTCGCCCGCGACCCCTTCCCCCCTTCGCCGCCCTCCCCCTTTCTCCTCCCTCTTTCCTACCTCCTACTTCCTACATCCTCCTCAGCCCGGGTATCCACCGCCTCCTTGAGGGGCGGCGCGGGGAGGGAGCCCATGGGGTCGACGCGCTCCAGGTGGTCACGACCGGGATAGGCGATCTCCCCTGCGGGCAGATCGACCCTGGCCCCGGTGAGCCACACGGTCCCCGGCGCGCCGCCCACCACCCAGGCGTAGATCAGACCACCGGCGAGGACGACGGCGGCGGGCAGCCAGCGCCACAGATGGCGGGAGAGGCGATCCATCGGCGCCAGTGTTGCCCGCGCAACGCGACAACGCAGGGGGTGGCCGGCGCCGCGCCCACCGCCCACCGCCCACCGCCCACCGCCCACCGCCCAAAAAATCTGTCGGACGTTGTCGACCGGGTGGAACGGCAAGTGGGCTCGCGCCCGGACGAGGGTGCGGATCGGAACAAGCTGGCCGCTGGCCGCCCATGCACGCGCATCCACGCTGATGGACGCGAAGGGTCGTTCACCGCGGCGGCCGCGAACGGGTGCGGGGGCCCGCACCCTCCCCGTCTACGGTTCGCGCCCCTTCGCGGCGAAATCTAAACAGCCATTTCCAGTGGCTTTCCCCAGCGGGAGCGCCCCCTATCCGCCAGAGCGCGCCCACACCTCGCTTGCCGGCGGCAGGAGGATGCGGACGGTGGTGCCGTGGCCGGGCTCGCTGTCGAGGGTGATGCGCCCCTCGTGGGCGGTGACCGTCTCCAGGACCATGGACAGGCCGATGCCGAGACCGCCGCCTTGGAAGGCGGTGGTGGAGGTGTGGTGGTGGTCGGTGTCGCCGGTCTCGTAGAAGGCGTCGAAGACGAGGCGCTGCTGCTTCGGGTCGATGCCGACTCCGGTGTCCGCGACGACGATCTCGGGCCCCTCCTCGCCCCCCTCCCGACCCTGCCAGGCGTCGAGATGCAGGGTCACCCGGCCGCCGTCGGGGGTGTACTGGATGCCGTTGCGCACCAACTGGCGCAACGCGCGGCGCAGGCGCGTGGCGTCCGCGGGGTAGCCGTCCCAAGCCCTCCCCCCGGCCGTCAACTCCACGGCTACGCCGCGCTCGACCGCGCCCGGGGCGAGCTCTTCGACCACCGCGGCAAGGAGGTCGCGCACCCCCACGGGTGCGATCCGCAGGGTGGCAGCCCCCTGGCGCGCCTCGGCAAGATCGTGCATCCCCTCGACGATCTCGCGCAGGGAGCGGGTCACCTCGCCGAGCTTGTCGAGGAGGTCGAGCCGCTCCGCCTCCGCCATCCCCGGGTCACCGACGAGGAGCTCGGTGAGAGCGGTCAGGATGGTCACCGGCGTCTTCAGCTCGTGGCTGGTGATGGCAAGAAACTTCTCCTTGAGGAGGGAGAGCTCGCGCAGGCGGGCGTTCGCCTGGCGCAGCTCCTCGTTCTCCACCCCCAGCCGCCGCTTCTCCACCTGCCGGTCGAGGAGCCGTTTCACGTCGCGCAGGGAAAACGGCTTCACCAAAAAGTCGTAGGCGCCGGCGCGCAGGGCGTCGACCGCCGACTCGAGGGTGCCGTGGCCAGTGGCGACGATCACGTCCACGTCGGCGAGCTCGGCGCGCACCGTCTCTAGGACCCGCTGGCCGGGCAAGCCGGGCATGGAGAGGTCGGTGACCACCAGGTCGAAGGGCTGGCTGCGCACCAGCTTGATCCCCTCGGTGCCGTTCGCGGCGATCACCGCATCGTGGCCGAGCTTCGGCAGCAGCCGGCGCCAGTAGCTCTGGATGGCGACGTCGTCGTCGATCGCCAGGATGCGCAAGCGCACCGCGTCGCTCATCGCGCCACCGCGGTGAGGACGCCGCGCAGGGCCTTGGCGTTGAACGGTTTCTGGAGGAAGGGCAGGCGGTGGTCACGGACGTACTGCTCGACCACCCGATCGATGGCGCCGGTCATGAAGACGACCCGGGACTGGAGCTCGGCATGCGTCGAAGCGAGCGCCTCGTAGACGCGGATGCCGGTGGTGTCGGGGAGCATGTAGTCGAGCAGGACGACGGAGAAGTCGCGCGCCGCGATGCGCGCGAGGCCATCGGCGCCGTTCACCGCAACCTCCACCGGGTAACCAAACCCCTGCAGGATCCGCTGCAGCCAGGTCCGGATGTGGAGCTCGTCGTCGATGACCAGGACCGGGCCAACGGATACGAGCGCCTCCGCCACCGCCTCGCCGGCGGGCTCGTTGCGGACCTCCACCTCCTCGTCGCCCATGGGGAGGGGAAGCCAAACGGTGAAGGTGGTCCCCTTGCCAACCACCGACTCCACCTGCAACCGCCCGCCATGCGCCTCCACCGCGGCGCGGGTGATCGACAGCCCCAGCCCGGTCCCCTCCCCCTCGCGCTTGGTGGTGAAGAAGGGGTCGAAGATCGACCCGAGGATCGACGGCGGGATGCCGCGTCCCGTATCCGCCACGGTGATCGCCACCTCGCCTTCCACCACCCGGGTCGCCAGGGAGAGGCAGGCCGCGCCATCCCCCCCGGCCATCGCCTGCACCGCGTTGTTCACCAGGTTGAGGAGGACCTGCTGGATCTGGTGCTTGTCGCCGTAGACGGCGCCCAGGTTCCGGTCGAGGGTGCGCCGCACCTCCACCCGCGCCTGGCGCAGCCGGTAGGCCATGAGGTCCACCACCGCGTCGATGGTGGTGTGCAGATCGAAGTAGTCGCGCCGCCCCTCCTCCTGGCGGACGAAGCCGAGGAGGTTGGCGACGATCCGCCCGGCCCGCTCCGCCTCGCCGTAGATGAAGCGCAGGGACGACTCGACCTCGGGGGCAAGGGAGCCTTGGGCGAGAAGCATCTCGGCATAGCCGGCGATGCCGGTCAGCGGGTTGTTCACGTCGTGGGCAACACCGGAGACCATTAGGCCGATGGTGGAGAGTTTGTCCGCCTGGATGAGCTGCATCTCCAGCCGCTTGCGGCCGGTGGTGTCGTGGGCGAAGCCGCGCGACAACAGGAAGCTGGAGTCCTCATCGCGCACCGCCAGGGCACGAATCTCCACGTCGAGGAGGGTGCCGTCGCGGCGCCTGAACTGGGTGGCGAGCTCACTGCGGCCAGTCTCGCGGATGCGCCGCAGGTGGTCCGCCACCTGCTCTGCCTGGTCCTCCGCGCAGATCGAAGCGAGGGGCTGTTGGAGGAGCTCGTCGAGGGTGTAGCCGAGGGTGCTCAACTGGGTGCGATTGACGGCGAGGAAGCGCCCCGCCTCGTCAAGCTGGTGGATCATCTCCGGGGCGCCTTCGATCAGCTCGCGGTAACGCCGCTCCGAGGCGATCAGCTCGCCGGTGCGCGCCTCCACCAGCCGCTCTAGGTCATGCCGGTAACGCGCATTTTCGCGGCTGAGGCGGTAGCGCTCCAGCGCCCGCTCCACCACCCGCACCAGGGTCTCACGGCGCAGGGGCTTGGAGACGTAGTCGTAGGCACCGAGGCGCACCGCCTCCACCGCGGTATCGAGGTTGGGCTCGCCGGTAATCGCGATCACCGGCACCTGCGAGCCGCGTTCGTGCATGCAGCGCATGAGCTCGATGCCGCTGCCGTCGGGGAGGATCATGTCGGTGAGGACCACGTCCCATTCCTGGGTCCCGCACTGGGCGGTGCCGGAGGCAAGGTCAGCGGCGGTCACCACCTCGTACCCCTCGCGGCTGAGGATCAGCGACAGGGTGGAGCGGATCGACGCCTCGTCATCCACCAGCAAGATGCGCCCGCGGCTCATCGCCCCTCCTGCCACTGGGGGATCACGACGATGATGCGCGCCCCGCCCTCCGCGGTGTTCTCCGCGTAGATCCGCCCGCCCCACTCGCCCACGTCACGGCGCGCCTGGGTGAGGCCGAGCCCCAGGCCGCTGCGCCCCGAGCGGCGGGTGAAGAAGGGATCGAAGACGCGCGGCAAGTCCGCCGGGTCGATCCCCACCCCGCTGTCCTCCACCGCCACCTGCACCTCTCCCCCTACCGCGCGTGCCAGCAGGCGGATCCAGCCGCGCCCCTCGCCGCCGCGCCGCCGCGCCTCGGCCACCGCCCAGCGCGCGTTGGAGAAGAGCGCGACCAACACCTGCTGGAGCTGGTGGGCGACCGCACGCACCGGCGCCAAGGTCGCGGGGATGTCCACCACCAGATCGATCTGCTCCCGCCCGAGGCTGTGGCGCACCAGGGCACACGCCGACTCCGCCACTGCCGCGACCTCGGTGGCCGCCGGCGCCTGCGGATCGTGCCGGCCCAACGAGCGGAGGTGGCGAAGCAGCGCCGCGATCCGCTCGCCCTCCTCGATGATCACCCCCATCCACTCGACCACCGGCGAGTTGGCGGGGAGCTCCTCACGCGCCAAATCCGCGTAGTTGATGATCCCCATCAGCGGGTTGTTGATCTCGTGCGCCATCCCGGTCGCCAGCTCGCCCACCGAGGCGAGGCGCGCCGACTCCTCGGTCGCGGCACGCATCTTCTCCCGCTCGCGCTCGGCCATGACCCATTCACTGATGTCGCGCGCCACCACCAAAGCGCCCCCCTCGGTCGCGCCGCCGGCAAAGGGCAGGACGGAGACCAGACAGGCCACCGTTTTGGCGCCGAGGCAGAGGCGCAGATCGCTCCGCTCACCGCCGCCGGTGGCGACCACCGCCGCCGCGATCTGCTCCCCGGCATCGCCCGCGAACAAGGTGTCCATGACCTCACCCGCGCCGTCGCGCCCGAGAAGATTGCGCGCCGGACCGTTGCACTCCTCCACTCGGCCGTCGCGGCCCACCACCCACAAGGGATCGGGGAGGACCGCGAGGAGGCGCTGGTGGTGGTCGCTGGCCAGGCGTAGCCGATCGAAGTGGCGCGCCCCCTGGAGACCGCCGGCAAGGAAGCGGGCGAGCAGCCGCACACACTCCACCAGCGTCGCCCCGGGCTTGCCCGCGGGCACGGCGCACACGCCGCCGCGGACCCGCTGCTGATAGACGATGGGGGCGACCACCACCGCCGCCGGCATCCCGCCGGGGAAGAGGGGGTCGGCGACCCGCGGGTCGCCCGCCACCCACCCCACCTCGCCACCGCGCGCGATCCGGCCACACACCCCACCCCGCACCGCGACCCGCATCCCGGCAAGCCGCTCACCGCCCGCGCCGGCAGCCGCCGCCACCACCGCCCCGTGGCCATCGCGATCGAGAATCGGGATGAAGGCGGTCGCCACCCCCAGCTCCTCCACCAGTTGGGTCACCGCCCGCGCCAACAGGCGCGCGGCGTCGAGCTCGTGGGAGAGCTCCTCCACCACCCGCTGAACAAAGCGCAGGGGGGTGTCGTCCTCCACCCCCTCCTCCTGCAAACAGATCAGCCAACCGGCGCCCAGACCGAGGCCGCCGATGCCCCCATCGGCGCGCACCCGCAGGCGAAAGGGGAGCCAGCCCTCGGGAGTCGCGACCCGGCAGGTCACCGGGAGCCGCTCGCCCTCGACGGTGGCCGCGCCGAGCGCCACGGCCAGCTGGGCGCGCTCCTCGGGGTGGACCAGCGCCGCCAGCTCGCCCCCCTCCGCCCCCACCCGCGCCCGCCACGCCGCGTTGCAATCATCGACTCGGCCCCCCTGCTCCACCCAGGCGGCGGCCACCGGCAGGGAATCGAGGGAGTAGCCGGAGTGCGTCGCGGTGCGGAGATCGGCCATGGGAGAGACGCGGCGTGGACGACACAAAGAGGGAACGGTCGTGAGGCTAACACGCGCCCGGCAGGGCGAGTACAACCACCGCCCCCCCCTCCCCCACACGCCCACCCAGGTGGACTCAAGCGGCCAACGTGTGCCCCCTCCAGGCGGCCGCGGCGCACGCCGCAGCCCGCGTTTTTTTTGCACCGCGAATCAGGCGCTGCACCGACTCCCGCGCCGTCTCCGATCTGGGCCGTCGCCCCCGTATGCCCGGGGTGCGATCGCGGCGTGCTGCGCGTCCCGCGCGAACCCGATTCGACCGACCACCTCGGCATTGCGGAGGCAGAGGGGTAAGGGTGACAGGACCGCCCTCGTTTGACCCTCTCCTTGAGCCCTGGTTACGCTGCGCGCTCATCGCATGGAGGAGGAGTCATGGCTACGGCCCATATCTTGGTAGCCGACGACGAGCTCGGCACGCGCAGCCTCCTCGACAAGTTTCTCACCCGCGAGGGGTACGCGGTGGTGGCCGTCGAGGACGGCGAGCAGGCACTCGCGCAGCTCAACGAGCACCACTTCGACCTCCTGATTACCGACCTGGACATGCCCAAGGTCGACGGTCTGGAGCTGTTGCGCGAGATCCAGCGAGGCAGCGGCGCCACCTTGTGCATGGTGCTCACCGGCCATGGCTCGATCAAAAGCGCCATGGAGGCGACGCGCGCCGGGGTCTTCGACTACCTCACCAAGCCGTTCGAGCTCGACTTCTTGCGCCTGCAGGTCCAGCGCGCCCTCGAGTACGGCAAGCTACAGAACGAAAACCGCAGCCTGCGCCGCCAGGTGCACGACAAGTACAAGTTCGCCAACCTGGTGGGCGATTCGCCGCAGATGCAGCGGATCTACCAAATCATCGGCAAGGTGGCCGACTCGAACGCGACCGTCCTCATCGAGGGGGAGAGCGGCACCGGTAAGGAGCTGCTCGCCCGTGCCATCCACTTCAACAGCGCGCGCGCCGACCACCCGTTGGTGCCGATCAACTGCGGCGCCATCCCCAAGGACCTTCTGGAGAGCGAGCTCTTCGGCCACGTGAAGGGCGCCTTCACCGGCGCCACCACCGCGCGCGCCGGCCGCTTCGAGCTCGCCGACGGCGGCACCCTCTTCCTCGACGAGATTGGCGAGATGAGCCCCGACTTGCAGGTGAAGATCCTGCGCATCTTGCAGGAGCAGGCGTTCGAGCGAGTCGGCGGGACCACGACCCAGCGGGTCGACGTGCGCATCGTCGCTGCCACCAACAAGGAGCTGGAGCGCGAGGTGGCGGAGGGGCACTTCCGCGAGGACCTCTTCTACCGCCTCAACGTCGTCCCGATCACCGTGCCGCCCCTGCGCGCGCGCACCGGCGACATCCCGCTCCTCATCCACCACTTCCTCGCCCTGCAAAACGACCGGCGCGGTACCGACCTCACCCTCAGTGACCCGGCGGTGGAGGTGCTGTGCGGCTACCCGTACCCGGGCAACGTGCGCGAGCTGGAAAACCTGGTGGAGCGGCTGGTGGTCCTCGCCGAGGGCCCGGTGATTGGTGTCGGCGACCTGCCGGCGAAGGTGCGTGACACGCCACCCCACGCCGGCGGCCTCGCCCTCACCCTCCCCGCCGACGGGCTGATCCTGAAGGACTTCCTCGAGACGCTGGAGAACCAGATCATCGATCAGGCGCTGGAACGGGCCGGCGGGGTGAAGAGCAAGGCGGCGAAGCTCCTCGGCCTCAACCGCACCACCCTGGTGGAGAAGCTGCGCAAGCGCGGGATCCTCGACGAAACCCCGGCGACTCCGTCAGCCGGGTGACACCGAAGGCGGCCGGCGCCCGCCGCGCGGGCCGAACACGCACAACGGTTTAGCACCCCCGCGCCAACCCGAGGCAGGTGGCGCGCCGTTTGCAGAGGTTGCAGGGCAAGCGGCCATGCGTCCCCTCCTTTGCCTCGCCCTCTTTCTCTCCGCCCCGTTCGCGGTGGCCGCCCCCGCCGCGCCTGCTGACCGGCCGAGCGCGCCGCTCTGGGCGGCGGTGGATGAGCGCTTCGCGGAAGCGACCGAAGCGGTGATCCGCGCCGCCCTGCCGGAGCCGCTGCCGCCGCCGCCCCTGCTCCTCCCCGACCAGCTCCCCGCCCCCGAACCGGAGCAGTGGGCGAAGGCGCCACAACCGATCCAAGAGCGGCTGCAGGCGGGGCTGCTGCGCACCAAGGAACGCGACTACGGCGCCGCCATCGAGGCCTTCACCGCGGTCCTCAATCACGACCCCCGCAGCCGCCTCGGCGGCGAGGCGGCGTACCAGCTGGCCGCCGCGCACGTGGCCCGGGTCACCTCCCTCCAGCCCGACCGGCCGCAGCCGGCGATCGACGCCGCTGCCCTCGCCGTCGCGCTCCACCCCAGCCACCCCGCCGCGCCCCTCGCCCTCTTCACCCTCGCCCACCTCTACGGTGCCATCGGCGACACCGCTTCGGCCCTCGCCTACCTCCGGCGCGCCGCCACCATCCCCGACGACCCCCTCACCCCGCGGATCCGCTACCAGGAGCTGCGGCTATTGGAGCAGCAAGGGGCGTGGATCGACGCCTTCCGCCTCGCCAAGGAGATCGGCGCGACCTTCCCCAACCACCTGGTCGCGACCCTCGCCCGCCTCGTCTATCTCGACCACGCGCTGGCCGCCGGCGACACGGACAAGATGGTGACCGACTACCAGATCCTGCAGCAGGAGGAGATCGACTGGAGCCACCTCGCCACCTACCGCTACGCCCTCTTCCGTGCTGCCCTCACCCGCCAGCGCGATGACCTCGCGCAACCACTGCTCGCCGCCCTGCGTACCCTCCTCGGCGACGAACCTTCCGCGGCGCTGCTGGTGGAGTGGGGCGACAGCCACCTGCGCCACGGCGATCCAACCACCGCCCTCGCCGCCTATCACAAGGTGGAGGTGGAGCACGGCCGCACCGCCATGGCCGACCTCGCCCGCCTGCGTTTGATCGAGCACCTCTACCCGACCACCCCGAAGCTCGGACGGCTGCGCCTCATCGCCCCGTTGCGCGCCATCGCCAGCCAGAATGAGCGGCCGAACCTCGCCACCCTCGCGCGCAACATCTGGCTCGGCCTGTTGGTGGAAACGGAACGGTGGGAGGAGGCCCTTGCCCGCCTCGATCGCCGCCCCCTCGCGGAGCCCGAGCTGCGCCAGGAGGGGTGGTACGAGCCGCTCTACGGCGCCCTCTTCTCCCGCGTCTGGACCGGCCGCCTCGCCGGCCGCCTCGCCGACCTTCTCGAGCTCTTCCGCACCTTCACCCACGACCACCACCGCATCGACACCCTCACCGCCGCGCTCGTCCAACAGACGGTGGAGGCGCTCGCCCACGAGGGGTATCTCGAAGGCGCCACTGCCCTCATCACCACCGTCGCCAGCCGCGCCGACGCCGACTTCGAGAGTCGCCTGCGACACGTCGAGCTTCTCACGGTGACCGCTGACCCGCTCGCACGCGCGGAGTGGGACGCCCTGGTCGCCGCCCATGATCCGAGCCACGAGGCGCCGCCCCTGCTCCTGCGCCTCGCCGCCACCGGCCTCACCCTGGGCGAGACCGACCGCTCGCCGGCGTGGGCCGCCACCGCCCTGACCACCGACCCAAGCCTTGCCACCGCGCTCCCCTCGGCCACCTACCGCCTTGCCACCTACGACCTGCACGCTGGCCGTGCCACCGACGCCGAGGGGCTCCTGCGCGCGCTCGCCGCCACCCCCGGGGAGATCGACCCGTGGCGCATCACCACCGCCCTCGCCGAGGCGCTCCTCCATCAGGGGCGCGAGGCCGAGGCGGCGGACCTCCTGCGCCCCGCCCTCGCCCACGCCCCCTCCCCGGTGGAGGCGGCGTGGGCACGGACGGTGATCGCCCTGGCCACCGCCACCCCGGCCGGACCCGCCGACAACACACCGCCCGAGTGGGCCAAGGCCAGCGCCACCGTCGACCAGTTCCTGGCGTGGGAGCAGAGCGAGCGCCGCCCCCTCACCACCCTGGCCGCCGAGCTCGAGGCGGTGAAGGGGTCTGCCAAGCCGAGCCAACCGTAGCGACGTCCCTTGGGGTCAGCCAAGCGGCGAACGGTGGGCGTCAGAAAGATGCCATCCAGCCCTTGCACCGAGGCAAGGCACGGCATCGGGATCTCAACACGTTACGGCCTCTCGCTTGCCCAAACTGGGGCGCGAAAGGGGTGGCACTCGGCTTGCTATCGATCCCGTGAGCACGCCATGGACATCGCCCACCTCCTCCTCCCGCAACTCCCCACCTACCAGCGCGCCCTCACCCTGCGCTCGGCGCGCCAGGAGCTCTTGTCGCGCAACCTGGCAAATGGAGCCACCCCCGGCTACCGGGCGCTGGACCTGCCCTTCGAGCAGGCGATGCGCACCGCCACCACCGCCAGCGCGCCACCGTTGGCGACCACCGACGCCCACCACCTCGCGCCCCCGGTGGCCACCCTCGCGCCCGTGGAGTTGGTGGAGACGGGCGGCAAGGCGGGGCTCGACCAGAACACCGTCGATATGGAGCAAGAGGCGGGGCGGATGGCGGAGAACTCCCTCATGTACGACGCCACCGCCCAGCTCACCGCCACCTACTTCGCCCACCTCCTCCACGCGATTCGGGAGGGCCGCTGATGGCCGATTTCCTCCACGCCATGGAGATCGCCGCCGCCGGCCTCACCGCCCAGCGGGCGCGTATGGAGACGATCTCCTCCAACCTCGCCAACGCCGAGACCACCCGCACGGCCGCCGGTGGACCGTACGTCCGCCAGCGGGTGGTCCTCGAGGCCGCGCCCCAGCCGGCAAGCTTCGAGGATCTCCTGCGCGCCTCCGAGGCGGACGAGCGGCCGGCGGTGGTAGTCCGCGCGATCACGCCCGACCCGCGGCCCCCCCGTCTGGTCTACGACCCCGGCCACCCGGACGCCAACCCCGATGGGCTTGTGGCCATGCCCAACGTCAACCCCCTGGAGGAGATGACGGACATGATGACCGCCATGCGCACCTACGAGGCGAACGTGAAGGCGGTGCAGGCGACCAAGCACATGGCGCACGCCGCCCTGGAGATCGGCAAGTGAACGTCCCGCACCCCCGCAACGCGGCGCGCCAACAGGGGGCTGGCGTTCGCCCGCCGGCGACGCGGTCGCGCCGTTGGGTCCTTTCCCCCGGATCCTCGGCCTGCCGAATCCACCCCCCTACCCCCCAGCCCCCATTCCCCAGCCCGCGCGCCTAGCGCACCCACCCCCCATGGACATCACTACCCACACCCAGCTTCGTGCGTTAACCGGTCCCGAGGGGATCACCACCGGCTTTCGGGCAGAGCAGCCGCCCACCCTCAAGGGGGCGTCGTTCGCCGATCTCCTTCAGGAGTCCCTGGGGACGGTGAGCGTGCTCGACCAGCAGGCGACCGTTGCGGCCACCAACCTGGTTACCGGCCAGGGGGGGGAGCTCCACGACGTGATGATCCGAATGAAGGAGTCCGAGGTGGCCTTCGACCTCGTGCTCGCGGTGCGCAACAAGGCGATCGAGGCGTACCAGGACGTGATGCGGATGCAGGTGTGACCGCCGTACCCCCACGCCCTCCCTTTCTCCCCAACCCCTAGCCCCTGAGAGCGACACCAGCCCATGGATGCCATCCTCGGAAACCTCGGCCGCATGGTCGGCGAGATCCCCATGGCCAAGCGCATCACCTTGGGGGTGGTAGCGCTGTTGTGCGTCGGCCTGCTCCTCGCGGTGAGCTACTGGGGGAGCGCGCCCCAGTACCAGCTCCTCTACGCGAATCTGGAACCGAAGGCAGCGGGTGCGGTCCTCGACGAGCTGCGCAACGAGAAGGTGGAGTACCGCCTCGGCGAGGGGGGCAAGGCGATCTTCGTGCCGGCAGAGCGGGTCTACGACCTGCGCCTCTCCCTCGCCGGCAAGGGGCTGCCCGCCGCCGGCGGCGACGGCCTGGAGATCTTCGACCACAACGCCCTCGGCGCCACCCGTTTCATGCAGGAGGTGAACTACCAGCGGGCGCTGCAGGCGGAGCTGGTGCGCTCGATCACCGAAATCCAAGGCGTCCGCGGGGCGCGCATCCACATCGTCACCCCCCAGGAGTCCCTGTTCCTCGAGGACCGCGTCCAGGCGCGCGCCTCGGTGATCCTCAACGTCGACCCCGGCGAGCAGTTGAAGCCAGGCCAGGTGAAGGCAATCGCCCACCTGGTGGCCGGCGCGGTGAAAGGGCTGGAGGTGGCGCAGGTGGCGATCGTCGACTCAAACGGCACCGTCTTGCAAAGCGGCGAGGCGGAGAACGACTCCCCCGCCGCCTTGTCGGCGGACGAGCTGAGCCACCAGTTCACCCTGGAGAAGGAGCGCAAGGAGCGCATCGAGGCGATCCTCGGCCGGGTGGTGGGCCCTACCCACGTGATCGCGCGGGTGACCGCCCACCTCGACTTCGAACACAGCGAGTCGACCGCCGAGGTCTTCGACCCTGACGCCACCGCCGTCCGCTCCCAGCAGACCCACGCCCGCGCGCGCAGCCAAACCGGCGTGGCGCCGAGCGGGGTGGCGGGTGTCGACGCCAACCTGCCGGACCGCGCCGCCCCGCCCACCTCAACCGCCACCCCGGCAGGCGAGAACGACCGCGACGAGACGGTGAACTACGAGGTCACCAAGACCATCACCCGCACCGTCGCGCCGGTGGGTCAGATCCAACGCCTCACGGTCGCGGTCTTGGTGGATGGCACCTACACGGAGGGCCAAGGAGCAGACGGCAAGGTGAGCCGCACGTTTGTGCCCCGCACGCCCGAGGAGATCGCCAGCTTCACCGCCCTGGTAAAAAACGCGGTGGGCTTCAACGCCGACCGCGGCGACCAGGTGGAGGTGGTCTCCATGCCCTTCACCGGCGACGAGCCTATTGCGCCGGTGGACCTGGCGCCGGCGTGGCAGCAGTACGTACCGCTGATCCTCGCCGCCGGCCGTTACGTGGCCGTCGCCCTCTTCTTCGTCCTCTTCTTCTTCCTGTTCGTGCGGCCGTTCATGCGCCAGCTCCGCGAGGCCCAGCTGCAACAATACCGCGCCCTGGCCCTGGAGACGGAGAAGAGCCACTTGGCGCTGACCGGCCCCAACTCGCCGGTCGCCCTCGCCAACCCGCACGTCGCGGAGATGCGCCCGCAGGAGCGCATCGAAAAGGCGATGAAGGACGACACCTCGCGCGGCGTTCAGGTGATGCGCGGCTGGCTGCGTGAGACGGAGGAAACCACGTGACCCTCGACGAGCTCAGCGGCGCCGAGAAGGTCGCCATCCTCCTCCTTACCCTCGGCGAGGAGGCGACCACCCGCGCCTTCCAGGAGATGCGCGACCACGAGGTGCAGCAGGTGGCCGCGATGATGATCCAGCACCAAAAGATCCCGCGCGACCTCGCCGAGCAGGTGGTGGAGGCGTTCGGCGAACGGCTGGAGACCGACGGCGCGATCTTCCACACCGGCACCAACTACGTCTCCAAGCTGGTCACCGAAGCGGTCGGGGTGGACCGGGCGGCGATGATCAACAAGCTCTTCGAGGAGCAGGAGGAGAAGGTCCGTTTCGGGGCGCTGCTCAACATCAAGCCGCAGGTGATCGCCCGCCTGATCCGCGAAGAGCACCCCCAAACCCTCGCCATGATCCTCGGCAACCTACCGAGCCACCTCGCCGGCCCGGTCCTCAGGGAGCTGCCCGCCACGATCCAAGCGGACGTGGTCTACCGCCTCGCCATCTTGGAGAAGCCCGACCCGGAGATCCTCGCGGAGGTGGAGGAGGAGATCAACCGGGCGGTACGCGGCGCCACCTCCCTCTCCATCGACACCCTCGGCGGCGCTGACGTTGCCTCGTCGATCCTGCAAAACGCCTCCAAGGACGTCACCGCGCGGGTGATCGAGGAGCTGGGCGAGGCGGACGAGGACCTCGCCACTCGGATCAACGACCTCCTCTTCACCTTCGAGGACCTCACCCGCCTCGAGCGCGACGCCATCCAGGCGATCCTGCGCGAGGTGAAGACCGACGACCTCGTGGTCGCCCTCAAGGGGGCAAGCACGGAGGTGCGCGAGGTGATCTTCGCCAACCTCTCCTCGCGTGCCTCCGAGATGCTCGCCGACGACCTGGAGAACATGCCGCCGGTGCGCATCCAGGACGTGGAGGAGATGCAAAAGACCATCGTCACCATCGTCCGCCGCCTGGAAAAAGACGGAAAGATCAGCCTCGGCGGTAACGACGCCCAGATGGTGTAACCCATGTCCTTCACCCCCGACTTCGACCTCCTGGCGATCTCCGCCTTTCAGCCCGATGGGTTGATGACCGCGTGCGCCGAGTTCACCCCGACGGTCGCCAGGCCGCGCACCGGCGCCATCACCCCCCGGCCCACCATCCCCGAGGTGGACCTCGACGCGGAGCAACGGCGCGCCTTCGAGCAAGGATTCGCGCAGGGCGAACGGGCCGGCCTGGAGGTGGGGAGGGAGAAGGCGACCTCCTACCTCGCCACCCTCGCCGACGCGGTGGAGGCGGCATGCGCGGTGCGCGCCGAGATCCGCCATCAGGCGCACGAGGAGGTGACCCTCCTGGCGGTCGCGATCGCCGAGCGAACCATTCGCCGCACCCTCGCCCTCGACCGGCCCCTCTTCGTGGCTCGCCTCCAGACCCTCCTTGCCGAGCTCGACGACCCGACCACCGTTACCCTGCGGCTACACCCCCTCGACCTCGCCTACATCGAGCAACACGAAAGTGAGTGGCGGCCGCGCCTGGCGCGCATCGCCCACCTCAACCTGGAGGAGAGCCAGGAGGTGCAGCAGGGCGACATCTGCGTCGAAACCCCCACCGTGTCGGTCGACGCGCGCATCGCCACCTTGCTTACCGCCATCGGTGACCGCCTCACCGAGGCGGTGGCCGAGACGATCGCGGAGGCCACGCCGTGAGCGTCGTGCTGCGCGCCGAGGAGCGGTTCGTCGCCGCGCCCCTCATCGACCGCCTGGGGCGGCCGGCGCCGAAGGTAGACGGCAAGGTGGCGCGCATGGTGGGGGTGGTGATCGAGGCGTACGGCCGCGGCTCCTCCATCGGCGGCATGGTCGACATCTACACCCGCGATCAGACGCGCTCGGTGGCCGCGGAGGTGGTCGGGTTCAAGGAGGACCGGGTCCTTCTCATGCCCCTCGGCGAGCTGCGCGGCATCGGCCCTGGGAGCCGGGTCGTCGCCCGCTCACCGCAGGCGGGCGTGGGGGTGGGCAGCGCGCTGCTCGGGCGGGTTGTCGACGGCCTCGGCCGCCCCGCCGATGGCCGTGGCGAGATCGCCCCCGACGCCACCTACCCCCTCTACGCCTCACCGCCCGACGCCCTGGCGCGCATCCCGATCCACGAGCCCCTGGACCTCGGGGTGCGGGCGATCAACGGCCTGCTCACCATTGGCCGCGGCCAGCGCCTTGGCATCTTCGCCGGCTCCGGGGTCGGCAAGTCGACGTTGCTCGGCATGATGGCGCGCCACACCCGCGCCGACGTGAACGTGATCGCGCTGATCGGCGAACGTGGCCGCGAGGTACGGGAGTTCATCGAGCGCGACCTCGGCGAGCGCGGGCTCGCCCACTCGGTGGTGGTGGTCGCCACCTCCGACCGCTCTCCCCTGGAACGGACGCGCGGCGCCTTCGTCGCTACCGCCATCGCCGAATACTTCCGCGACCAAGGCGCCGACGTCCTGTTGATGATGGACTCGGTGACCCGCTTCGCCACCGCCCAGCGGGAGATCGGCCTGGCGATCGGCGAGCCACCCACCACCCGCGGCTTTCCGCCATCGGTCTTCAGCCTCCTGCCGAAGCTCACCGAACGGGCCGGGACCTGCGGCGGGGCCGGCACAATCACCGGTCTGTACACGGTGCTGGTGGAGGGCGACGACATGAACGAGCCGATCGCCGACCACATGCGCTCCATTCTCGACGGCCACATCGTGCTGTCGCGCGCCCTGGCGCAGCGCTACCACTTCCCGGCGATCGACGTCCCAGCCTCGGTCTCCCGTCTGGTCGGCAACCTCACCACCACGGCGCACCGCGGCCACATCGCCGCCGCCATCGCCACCCTCACCGATTACCAGCGCGCCGAGGATCTGATCAACATTGGCGCCTACACGCGCGGCAACAACCCGCGCGTCGATCGGGCGATCGAGCGCATCGAGCCGCTGCGCGCCTATCTCCGCCAAGGCGTCGACGAGCCGTGCCGCCTGGCCGACGCCGCCGGCCAGCTCGCCCGCATCTTTTCCCACCCCGAGGAGAGTGCATGAAACGGTTCGACTTTCGCCTCCAGACCCTGCTCGACCACCGGGCCCACCAGGAGGAGGAGCACAGCGCCATCCTCGCCCACCTGCACCGCGAAATCGCGACGGTGAAGGGGCGGATCGTGCGCCTTGATGACGAGCTTCGTACCACGACCACCGGCCAGCACCACGACCTGGCGGCCGGCGACCTGCACGGCGCCCGCCTCGCGCAGGACTACCTGAGCGTGCTGGCGGTGCGCCGCGAGGAGCAGGTGGCGCGCTTGGAGGGGCTTACGGAGGCGATCGCCACGGCGCGCGCCGACTACCTCGCCGCGCACCGCGACCACCAGGCGGTGGAAAGGCTGCGCGAGCGCGACTGGAGCACGTACCACGCCGAGCTCCTGCACGAGGAACAAAAGGAGCTGGACGAGATCGCCGGGAGACGCCGTGGCTGACCTGGGCCAAGGAGCCCGTCGGACTCGGGCCCGATCGCCACAGCCCGACCGGCGCCAAGGACCACACGACCCGCGACACGGAGCCACCGAGATGCACAACGACAGCGCGACCACGAACGGACTGTGGCGGGGGACGGGGGGTGGCTGGCTCCGCGCTGGGTTCCGCGCCTTCCTCCTCGGCTTCCTGCTCGCGCCCGCCTGGGTGGCGGCGGCAGGAGGCCCGCCGGCCGCGGCCGATCCGCCGGCGGCGACGGAGGAGAAGGGAACCGATACCGAAGGCGGGGAGGCGACCGGCGACGAGGGGTCGAATCCGACCGCTCCCCAGCCGGCCACCGCGCCGGTCGTCGACCCGAAGGAGGTGGCCCTGGCGCGCGGCGCGGGGGTGTCGCACCTGCCCGCGGCGGAGGCCTTCGACTTGGAGCAACGGCGCCAGCGGATCGAGGCGCGCGAGCAAGCGGTGGCCGACCGCGAGGAGCAGCTCGCCACCCTGCGTGACGCCCTCGATCAGCGCCTCGACCGCCTCACCGCCTTGCAACGCCAGCTGGACGACTACCTCAACCGCTTCAAGAAGGAGGAGGAGACCCACCTCGCACAGCTCGTGAAGGTGGTCGGGGCGATGCGTGCCGAGGCCGCCGCCGCCTCCTTGAGCCAACTGGACGAGCGCCTCGCCACCCTGGTGCTCGCCCGGATGAACGAGAAGAAGGCGGCGAAAATCATGAACGTCCTGCCCCCCGACCGGGCGGTCATCCTCGCCAAACGGATGGGCGCGGCGGGGGCAACCGGTCCCTAAGCCCACCCGCCCCCCCCTCATTCCCATTGCTTCCCACCCAACGAGAGCCGACCCCATGGCGATCACCCTCACCTCCATCCACCCCCCGCGGGTGACCCCACCCACCGAGCGCGACGCGCCCACCCCGGACGCCACCTTCGCCGCCCTCTTCGCCCTGTTCGCGGACCCCTCGCCGGTGGCCCTGGCCGGCGCGGCCTCCGCGACCGGCGGCGCGGGGGAAGAGGCAGACACCAAGTTGCCCACCACCGCCGCAACGGCCGCCATCTCCCCCGCGGGAGAGGAGTCCACCCCGGCCACGGCGGGGGGGGCGACGGCCGCGACCGGCGCCGCGGCTTCGGTGGCCGAGCCAGTCTGCGGCGCGCAATCCAGCCCGGCACCACCCCCCGGTGAAGCCGCCGCGCCGATCCACCGCCTCGTATGGGAGGCGGCGGCGCCACCTTTGGCAGTGGCCCTCACCGCGAACGACGCCAGCCAAGAGCGGCCGCCCGCCACCACCCCCGCTGCGCCCGATTCCGCCGCAACCCTTGGCGACCGGACCACGGCCGGTGGCGACACGGGCGACTTACCGGTGTACCCCACCGCGCCCCAGCCCCTCTTGGCACCGCGCCTGGGGCGGTGGGCCACCGACCCCGCGACTCCCGCGCCGGGTGAAGGGGGGGTGAGGATGGCCGCGCAAGACGCAAATCGGTCGGCCGACCCCACCCCCACCGATCCCACCTCCCCCAACTTCACCCCCCCCGACCCCACCTCCCCCGCGACGGCCGCCCGCCAGGCCACCGCCGCCCCGAACGTGGCGGCGATCACTGTCGCCCTGAACCACGACGAGCTTCCCACCCTCCCCACCGCCCGTGGCCGCCGCGCTGTCGAGGCCACGCCGAGCGCGGCGATGGGGACGGGCTCCTCCACCCTCGGCCCCCTCGACCCCGTCGTCGCACCGCCCTCGACCGCCTCCCCGGTGGTGCCGAGTCGGGTGGCGGCGGAGGTGGCGGAGCAGGTGCGCCAGAGCGGCCCCGGCCGCCACCGTCTGGAGATCACCCTCCACCCCCCCGAGCTCGGTCGGGTGGAGGTCCACCTGGTGGTCAGTAGCCACTCGGTCCACGCCCACCTCGTGGCCGAGAACGAGGCGGGGCGTGATGGGCTCGCCCACCACCTCGCCGCCCTGCGCGACCAGCTCGCCGCCCAGGGGTTCACCGACACCCAGGTGGGGGTCGAGGTGGCGAACCACGGCCCCCACCCCCGGCCACGATTCCAGCCACCACCCCACCCAGACCACGCCCCGGCGGCGGACGAAGCGAGTGTGGCGCCCACCCCCCACCCCCACGCCGCCCGCCCGCGGCTCCTCGATCGTCTCGCCTAGGAGAGTTCTATGCAGATCCCCACCCTCGCCTCCGGCTCCACCACGCCCGCACCGTCCACCTCCAATGGCCAGGCGGAGGTGGACAAGCTCCAGTTCCTCAAGCTGCTCACCACCCAGCTCCAGTACCAAGACCCCTTGAACCCGATGGACAACACCGAGTTCACCGCCCAGCTCGCCCAGTTCTCCTCCCTCGAACAGCTCACCGACCTGAACAAGGGGATGAGCTCGCTGATCACCGCCCAGGCGGGGATGGCGAACCTCCAGGCCCTCGCCTTCCTCGGCCACCAGGTGGCGGCGCCCACCGACCACCTCACCCTCGCGGAGAACGGCGATACCCCGTTCCAGGTGCAGCTCCCGAACGGTGCCACCGACGTGGTGGTCACGCTGCGCGACGCGGCGGGCAACGTGATCGCGACGAACCACCTCGGCGCCCTCCCCCCCGGCCTCCACCCCGCCACCTGGGACGGCCAGACGAATGACGCGCTGCGCGCCGGAGCCGGCAACTACGGCGTCGAGGTGGGAGCGGTGGACAGCGACGGCAACCCGGTGGCCGCACGCATCCTCAGCCACCAGCAAGTGACCGGCGTCGACCTCGCCGGGAGCGCGCCAACAATCCTCACCGCCACCGGCTCCGTGCCCCTCGCGCAAGTGGTCCAGCTCAGCGACTAAGCGCCGTGTCGCGCCGCCGACCTTTCAAACTCAATCCCCAGCAACCCCCCAGCCAGGAGCACCCCATGTCCATTCTCTCCTCCCTCTTCTCCGGCATCAGCGGTCTGAACACCAACGGCAACGCCATGTCGGTGATCGGCGACAACATCGCCAACGTCAACACGGTCGGCTTCAAGTCCACCTCGGTCACCTTCGAAGACCTGCTCGGGGCGAGCGTCGGCCAGGGCAACGCGATCGGCGCCGGCACCGCCCTCTCCAGCCTCACCTTCGACTTCAACCAGGGCGCCTTCGAGACCACCGGCGTGGCCACCGACATGGCGATCGACGGCCGGGGGTTCTTCGTGCTGAACAAGGAGGGCACCAACTACTTCGCGCGGGCCGGCCGCTTCCACTTCGACAAAGATGGAATCCTGATCAACAACGCCGGCTACCACGTCCAGGGGTTCCAGGCAGACGAGAATGGCAACGTCACCAGCCAGGTGGGCGACCTGAGCGTCGACCACAACGCCCCGCCGCAGGCGACCAGCAAGGTGAGCATCGCCGCCAACCTCGACTCGCGGGTCACCACCCCCGCCGCCTTCGACATCAACGACACCGCCAACACCGCCAACTTCTCCACCACCCTGTCGGTCTACGACTCCCTCGGTAACGCCCACTTCCTGAACTTCTTCTTCCGCCAGCAGAGCCCGCTGAACTGGGAGTGGCACGCGGCGGTCCCGAAGAATGACATCAGCAACCCCCTGGCCACCGACACCACCCTCACCGAGGTGGGCGATGGCGCGCTCACCTTTACGACCGGCGGCGCCCTGTTCGACGAGCAGGTGAACACCCCGATCACGATCCAGTGGCAGAGCGGCGCCGCCGTTTCCACCGTCGATCCGGACTTCGGCACCAACATCAACTCCGAGGGGTCGACCACCGGGCTGGACGGCACCACCGACTTCGGTAGCGAGTCGGCAGTGGTCGACCAGACCCAAAATGGCTTCGGCGCCGGCGCCCTGATCAACATGGGGGTCAACCCGAACGGCGACATCGAGGGGGTCTTCTCCAACGGCGGCTCGCGCGTCCTCGGCCGGGTGGCGATGGCCTCCTTCGCCAACGACGGCGGCCTGCGGCGCCTGGGTGGCGGCATCTTCGTGGAGACCGCCGACTCGGGTCAGTCTCTGGTGGGCGGCCCGGACACGGGCGGCCGCGGGGTCATCACCTCCGCCGCCCTGGAGAAGTCGAACGTCGATCTCGCCACCCAGTTCGTGAACATGATCCAGATCCAGCGCGGCTACCAGGCGAACA
>Ga0210026_1000054_pt1 | contig 142954 bp, 120 predicted proteins | sample CryGeymeta201509_FD_183977 | JGI IMG/M metagenome (GOLD analysis project Ga0210026, IMG submission 183977) | Groundwater microbial communities from Crystal Geyser aquifers in Utah, USA - Crystal Geyser metaG 2015-09 (SPAdes) (version 2) | ecosystem: Environmental > Aquatic > Deep subsurface >...
TCGACATCACAAAATAATTCGACTAGGTTCTTCATGCCTGTTCCTCTGTTGGTTCCCACTTTCTTGGTCGAAAGATCGGATCTTGGAACAGGCATTTAGTTCAATTTCTTAAACAGGATTGGGGTTAATTATGATCCTGCGGTCATGTCACAAGTGCTGAAAATATCGAACAGTGCGCTGTATAAATTCCCCAGCACCATAACCACCGTCAGTAAGGCTATTCAGGTTATTGGTACCAAATCTGTCTACGACTTAGTGCTGGCCTACGGTGTGGCGAATGCATTTAAAGATATCGATCCTGATGTCATTGATTTAGAGCGATTTTGGGAGCGAGCAGTAAGTTGTGGTTTACTCGCTAAACATTTTGCGGAAGAACTGAATATTAAAGAGCCAGAAAGGCTATTTGTGTGTGGCCTGTTGCACAATATAGGCGAGCTTGTGTTGGTATCCCTCGACCCAGAGAAAGCGCGTTTGTGTGCCAACATTGACGATAAAACTCGGCCACTGGCACTTGAGCTTAAACATCTCGGATTTACCTATGCTGATGTTGCCAGAGAGTTATTATTGTTATGGGGACTGCCCATGGGCATATATGGTCCATTTCGCTCCATGCATGCTTCGCTAAAGCCTGCGACTGAGCGAGAGGAACAGATATTACAACTTAGCTACGTGCTTGCCATCAATAATGTCTACAAAGAGTTCTATGCGCCACTTACCGATGTTTCAGAGGCTTTGTATGAACCACTTGGCTTAGATATCGACCAAGTCAATGCCGCGTTAGATTTCACTAATCTGCAGTTAATTAGTGCGATGTCGATATTTAGCCCATCTAGTTTTTCGATGTATTAAAACGGGTGAGTCTGAGTAACTCACCTAGCTAATCAATCAAACACCGCAACCGTCTGTCTGCTAATGGCGACTAACCTTCCATGCTCGTCCCATACATTTGCTTCTGTATGGGCATAGCCGTTGGATGCTTGGCGTGTCAGGGCTTGATAGGCAAACCACTGTGTGGGTGAAAAATCGGCGTGTGGATGAATGAATTCTAAATTCCAACTCATGGTGCTCGCTGGCGCTGGCCAACGCAGTTGTTGCAAGACAGTTGGTGGCCATACATCGATCAGCGCCACGAGATGGGCGGTGGTGAATGCGGTAGGGGCTTTTTTTAGTCTCATCCAACCATGTATTTGACTGTCTTTGTTGGCCGTAAATGGCCAGCCACCGCGCTCTTTAACTAGGTCAAAGTGACCAAGAAAACTCGGCACCACTTTAGGAATTGGGGGAATAAAATTAGGCTTTATTGGCACTGGCATAGCATGTGTCGAATGACTGCTTTCTTCAACCTTAGATGCGCGCGCTACGCCAAAACTGGCCAGCATTAAAACCGCAGGTTTTTGGTCTTGAATAATTTTACCTTGTACTTGAGTCGCATTTTTACCTTCACGCAAAATCGTTAACTCAATAGTGAAGGGCTGATCAGCTTCTATTGGCCCAATGAAACTGGTATTCAGTGCCCGAATTAATTTTTCATGGGGGACAAGTTGACGCATACCAGCAAAAATTAGCGCAGCAGAAATGCCACCGTACAGTGTTCGACCTTGCGCCCAGGTCTTAGCCACACTTAAGGAGGCGTGTGTTTGAGTCGGTGAAATTTGTTTGATCACACTGCCAATCAAATCATCAATATGCATGGTCAATTCTCGTATGGTTTTGTCTGTTATAGCAGTTTAACTGGTCGGATGTCTATGTTTGTAGTATTTTTGTTAATTATCTAAGCCTATTCTCAAGCCTTATTAATAGTCATAAGTTCTTGTTATATTTACAAAAAATTAACAATGTCTGAATTTTTCGGGTATCCTGCACCAACCAGAAATTAAATTGTTTGCTTAGCGCTCCTGCTTTTTTAAAAGGGTGAATCATGGATACGCAAAAAACAGTGCCGCCGCATAACGAAGCTGTCAGCCCAGCTTATCGAAATTATGTATTGTTTATATTAACCTTGGTCTACGCCTTTAATTTTATTGACCGGCAGATCATCGGTATTTTATCGCCATTCATTAAAGCTGATCTAGGCTTAAATGACGCCCAGCTAGGGTGGCTGAAAGGTTTTTATTTTGCTTTGTTATATACCGTTGTTGGCATTCCTCTCGCTTGGCTGGCGGATCGCTATAGCCGTGTCAATATTATTGGTATCTCATTAACCTTGTGGAGTGGCTTCACCGCCGCCTCAGGTCTGGCCAGCAATTTTACCCAACTCGCCTTGGCTCGCATTGGAGTTGGCATTGGTGAAGCAGGGGGCAGTCCACCTTCACATTCCATCATTTCTGATCTCTATCCAAAAGAAAAACGCGCAGGGGCACTTGCCATTTATTCCATGGGGATCCCCTTTGGCATCATGTTGGCGTTTTTTGCTTCGGCGTTTTTCTTGCGAGGCGGCAGCGCTGATTGGCGTACCGTCATGTATGCCGTGGGGTTGCCGGGGATTTTGTTAGCCATACTATTAAAATTCACCGTGAAAGAGCCAAAACGCAGTGGCAACTTACAGTCTGCTGCCGCGCAAGCGAAATCTTGGGAATCCATCAAAACCTTACTGAAAATCAAAAGTTGGTGGGGCATGTGTTTGGCTATTTCATTCAGTTCGTTTGGTAGTTATGCCATATCCACGTGGATGATCGATTTTTACGTGCGTGCCCATGTGGGCTTGGATTTGACTTGGTTATTAATCACCATTGGTGTGATCAATGGCACGGCTTACGCAGGAGGAGTTTGGTTAGGTGGCGCATTAGTTGATCGCTTTGCCAAACATCACCGCGGGGTGTATGGCTATATTCCTGCCCTTGCTATGTTAGTTGGCGCGCCAGCATACTTCTTATCCCTGTATGTGGAATCATTGAATTATTCCATCGCCTTGTTAACCATTTTGCTGTTTGCCACAGGTTCCTACTTGGGACCGTCTTTTGCGTTGGCACAAACCCTCGCGCCGGTAAAGGTACGGGCGATGTCTACCGCCCTGTTTTTCTTTGTATTGAATATCATTGCCCTAGGTGGAGGACCGACAGTTGTTGGCATCGTGAGTAAAGCCTTAACCGAAGAATACGGGCAAATCGAAGCACTTAGACTGTCTTTGTCATGGCTCGCCTTGCCATTTGCTTTATCGATACTTGCCTTTGCTTGGACGGGGCGCAATATTCCCAGCGACTGGGAAGAAGCTGAAAAACGCAACGCCTAAGGGCTGAATCACTTGAGACGCTGTAACAGGCGTCTTTCTGATTCGCTGGCAAAGTTGTTATCCCAGTCATGGAGTTTTTTTGCCATTATCTTAAACCAAAGTGGTGGCAACAACGTGAGGCAGATGGTGCCGAGGTAACCGGTTGGCATGACAGGGGCGTGTGGCATCGCTTGCAACTGATGAAAAGGAATATGCCCCTGAGCATGATGGTGGGAATGTCGTGACAAATTAAACATCGCCCACGAGCTCATTTTTTTGTTGGTATTCCATGAGTGACGGGGCAACACGGGCTCACCTTCTGCCCTGACTAAGCCATAGTGTTCCATGTAGTTTACGATTTCTAACAGCGCTTTTGCCCATAGACCACAGCCGATAAAAAACAGTAAACCCGCCACACCGCCCAACCAAAAAGACAAACCTAACAAGCTTAAACTCATGGCTACGCCGCGCAGTATCTGGTTATGCCAGGACCAAATAGGCTGTTGACGGCGCTTCAGTCGCTGGCCTTCTATACGCCACGCACTTTTATTACCGGCCAATGTTGATAACACAATATGTTGATATACATTTCGACCACGGGGAGCGGTGGCCGGATCGTGAGAATGCGCCACGTAATTATGATGTCCATATACATGTTCGATGGAAAAACTGCTATCAAAGCTGAACGCCAATAACCAACGACCAATAAACACCGACGGACGATACCAAGTGCGATGAACAAGTTCATGTGCGGTAACGGTGCCAATCATTGAGACCATCAGGCCCACGTAAAATACCGCAATGCCATGTTGCCAATCTGATGTAGCCGCTTTATTTTGGTTAATGTCCCAGCCACTCAGGGTATAAAACCAATGCCCAAAACCTAGCGTGTCTGTGGCACTAACACTCCACGTGCCAACAAACATCAGTACACATAATAATGGCAAAGCGGCGAATAACTGAGCGGTGAATATATGTGGATGTTTATATACTGGCGCACTGGTGTCTTCCCCAAACCATGCATCGCCAGCAATAATAAAAACGCTAACAGCAAGATAACTCAAGGCAATCCAATCCTCTCCAGCTAGTAGGGCAATGATGGTGAGTACTGACAATAGATAAAACAAACTGAATTTAAGGTAGTGAAAAAGCATGGCTTCATCCTGTGAATGTTCAGTTATTTAAGATCGCTTTTAAACAAGCTTAAGTTCGATTTTGGAATGCTTTGGCAACCGAGAATAATACCCTCTGCTAGTTGTTCATCATCCAAAACAAAAGCAAAGTCAGTGAGTTCTCTGACCTCACCGGCTTTAAGTTGACATTGGCAAGTCGCGCAAGCGCCAGCTTGGCAACTATGGGCAAAATCGATGCCGGCACTTAAGGCCGCATGTAAAATGGTTTCGCCTTTGTGTGCCATAAATTGGTATTGGTTGAGTTCAATTTTAAACACGCCATGCTCTCCTCAATTCAACAAGTGATGTTGGGGTTTTGTTTACACTAGATAGACCACAAGTTTAGCGCTGATTGTTGCAGGATGATGAGGGTAGGAAAGGACACTTGGGGGTCATTTATTGACAAATTTGTCCCATACCCCTCAGAATGGTTGGTATAGCTTCGCAACTCGACATAACACCAACATGACCAATGTGCCACTCATCCCGTGCCATTACTTTTTACAGCTTAGCGAGTTGTTAAAAGCAAGAGGCATAAATGCCGAAGAGTGGTTAAAACATCACGGTCTGTCGTTAAAAGACTTGCAAGGCAAAGTGCAATTTATTGAGTGTAAACACTACATAAAATTGATAAAAGTGGCGATTGATTACCCAGGTCAAGGTGATCTAGGTTTGCGATTGGGTCAAAGCTTAGCGATTAATAGTCATGGAACCTTGGGTTTTGCGTTACTTAACTGCGCGAGCCTCGGCCAGGCCTTGGCTTTGTTTCAACGTTTTGTGGTGTTACGCACACCGCTGTTGGCTATTCAAGCAAAGTCCTTGGCTACCTTTGAACGTTTTACTTTTGTTGAGTTGTATAATATTTCAACGATCCGCCAAGCGTTTTTAGAGGCCTGTGTTATGGCCCTACAAAGTACTCTGAGGATCTTATATCCAAACCAAACCGTTGTGCATAATATCGAGTTTGATTGGCCCCAGCCCGATTACTGGCATCACTATGCCCAGCAATTTGATTGTCAAGTTCGCTTCGAACGAGAGGCAGTGGTGATGGATATTGACCAGAGTATACTGTCTCAACCACTGCCAGGGCGAGATCTCCAATCGTTGCGACTGGCTGAACAATACTGTCAAACCGAACTTGACGCTTTTGTCCATAAGGATGATGTGGCTGCCCAGGTGTATCAATGGTTAATGTTAATGCCAGCACCTCAGCGAACACTTGAATTGGTAGCAAAAAAGATGCATCTTTCCCCCCGCACCTTGCACCGGCATTTACTTAATCAACAGCAAAGTTTTAAGGACTTACTGGTTCGAGTAAATAAGACCCAAGCCAGCCAATTGTTTGCCAAAGGGTGGACGGTTGCCGCCGTCGCTCAACAGTTAGGGTATGCCGACGTGGCAAATTTTCGGCGAGCGTTTAAACGTTGGTTTGGCATGGCACCCCAACAATATTTGCAGCAATGGCTGTCATAGAGGTTTATTTTTGTCTGAACGTGAATTGATACCGATACATTTTGCCCATGCAAATGGCTTTCCCGCTGCTAGCTATCAGCAACTTTTTCACGCTTTACCCCCACATTTTAAGGTGCATGCCTTAAGTCAGTTTGGCCACAATCCCACGTATCCCGTGAATAACAACCTCGCACGGCTTGTTGACGAGTTATTGGATTATGTCAGGCAATTAAAAACAGGCCCGATCTACGCGGTGGGTCACTCCATGGGGGCGTTGCTGTCTTATATGGCAGCCTGTGAACAACCCGAATTGTTTAAAGGGGTGATCATGCTTGACCCGCCGATAGCCTCGGGCCTGCCCGGTGTATTGTTTAGACTCGCCAAATACAGCCCACTTATCGATAAAATTTCCCCAGCAGGAAAGGCCGCAACGCGTTGTAAATCTTGGGCCTTAGATACGGATTTGCTTGAGTATTTTAGTGGTAAAACACTGTTTAAAAACTTCCATCCGGCGTGTATCGCTGATTATGTAAGCGCCGCTATTGCTATTCAAGATGGCAAACAAGTCTTGCGTTTTGATGCCGATATTGAAGCGCAGATCTTTCGTAATGTGCCGCATAATATTCATCAATATTATGGGCGAATGCAGCGGCCAAGTTGTTTGATTACAGCGCAAAAAAGTCAGGTGTGCACGCCAAGATTTTTGAAAAGTTTCAAGCGAGCAACCCACATTGACCATACTGAAGTGCCGGAGTTGGGCCATATGTTTCCGTTGGAAGCGCCTAGTTTGGTGGCTCAGCTTATCCAACAAAAAATTGCAGAATGGGAAAAGAATCAATAAAAGAATCAACAAAAGAAGCAAGCTAGACCACCAGCGTGGTCTAGCTTGTGACTTAATAACCTACGGGTAAACCTAGCATTTCGCGAGTGACTAACACCACCCCTTTCTCAGTGACACGAAAACCACGGGCTTCATCGTCAGCGCGGCTATGACCTATTACGGTGCCCTCAGGCACAATACATCCGCGATCAATAATGGCCTTACGGATCCGGCAATTACGTTTCACTTCAACATCGGGCAACAACACAGAGTCTTCTACTTCACTGTAAGAATGCACTCTTACGTTAGAGAAACATAAACTGCGTCTGACTGTCGCACCTGAAATAATGCAGCCCCCTGATACCACCGAGTTGATGGCTGTGCCTCGACGATTATCTTCTTCCCAAACAAATTTAGCTGGCGGCAATTGCTCTTGATACGTCCAGATTGGCCATTTTTTGTCATACAAATTTAAGGCTGGAACCGGGGCCACCAATTCCATATTGGCCTGCCAGAAAGAGTCAAGGGTGCCCACGTCACGCCAATAGGCTTGAGTATCACCTTCATTCAGGAAGGGGTAAGCGTAGACTGGGTGATCTTTAATAATCGAAGGAATAATATCTTTACCAAAATCGCGCTCTGAACCGCTTTTCTCCGCATCCTTTTTCAATTGTTCAAACAAAAAGTCGGTGTCAAACACATAATTGCCCATGGACGCCAAACATTTGTTTGGATCATGGGGCAGCGGAGTGGGATGTTTAGGTTTTTCCTCAAAGCCGAGAATTTTGTAGTTTTCATCTACCGACATCACACCAAATTGTCCAGCGGCCTCCTCAATCGGCACCGGCATACAACTAACGGTCATTTTGGCACCCGATTCAACGTGTTTGGCGATCAATGCACCATAGTCCATGCGATAAATGTGGTCGCCAGATAAGACCAGAACATACTTAGGCACTTCATCGCGAATGATGTCGATGTTTTGGAAAACGGCGTCTGCTGTTCCTTCATACCAATTGTCAGAAAAACGTTGTGATGCAGGCAGGATCTCTACTGACTCACCCAGTTCTTTTTTGAAGTGTCCCCAACCTCTGACTAAATGACGGATCAATGAATGTGATTTGTATTGGGTGACCACACCGATACGGCGGATGCCTGAGTTAACGCAATTTGACAGAGGGAAATCAATAATGCGGAATTTACCACCGAAATACAGAGCGGGTTTAGCGCGCCAATTAGTCAGTTCGTAAAGTCTGGAGCCACGGCCCCCTGCCAAAATCAGTGCATAGGTATCGCGAGTTAAATTACTGATATATCGCGATGGTTTTTCAGCCATAAGTCTCACTCCTTAAAGATTACATTCGATTGTGCAATTATTGTCTAAAACTCAGTGGGGAATACCTTGGGTTTGGTTATAGTAATGCTGCTTGAGTCAGTGTGACACTTGGTTAAAATAAATTCAAACTACTTAAACGTCGATCGTCGCAGGTTGCTCGTCGCACTTAGCACCTTGCACATTCCACTCAGCACCTTGCACATTCCACTCAGCACCTTGCACATTCCACTCAGGGTTATTGCTCACTGACACTTTATGTAACATTACCTTAACATTTAACCTGTGTCTGTGTCGCTAAGCAAGAAGGAAATCAAATGCTCAACGTTGCTATTTTAGTTCATCAACAAATTTCCTTGTTTGAACTGGCCTGTGCCACCGAACTGTTTGCTTTGCCAAGACCGGAATACCAAGACTGGTACGCGGCTGACGTGGTCAGTTTTTGTAAACAACCGGTAGGTGTCAGCGGTGGTTTGCAGATAACAATGACGCAGATAGCGTCTTTGCTTGACTATCACACCCTGATTATTCCGGGGTGGACAACGGCAGTAAAGACAAACGATAGCCCAGAGCTAATTATGCTAAAACAAGAAGTCATCAGATTCGCTGAAGCAGGGAAACGCATTATCAGTTTGTGTTCAGGCGCCTTTTTACTGGCGGAGCTGGGCTTATTACACGCTAAAAAAGCCACCACACACTGGCGTTATGCCCAGCAGTTTAAACAAGCGTATCCTGGTGTTGATTTATGTGATGACGTATTGTTCACCCAAGCGGAGAACTTGTTTTGCTCGGCGGGTAGCGCGGCTGCATTGGACTTAGGTTTAGCGATTATTCGTCAAGACTTTGGCTACACGGTGGCCAATCAAGTAGCGCAACGTTTGGTCATCTCACCTCATCGCCATGGCGGGCAGGCGCAATTTGTCGACATGCCAATGTTGAAACAACATAGTCGATTTGCCAGCACCATTGACTGGGCCGTGTCGCAGTTGTCCACAGGCTTAAATGTTGAGCAACTGGCCAAACATGCGCACATGTCTAGACGCAGTTTCGATCGTTACTTCAGGGCTGCGCTCGGTTGCAGCCCCGCATTATGGTTGAACCAACAACGTATTCAACTGGCAAAAAAGTTATTGACGGACGAAACGCTGAGTATTGAGCAGGTTGCAGAGCAAGTGGGCTATGATAATGCCAATACACTGCGAGCAAACTTTATTCGTCATATAGGTGTTGCTCCACGTCATTATCAGTCTCATTTCAACGCCTTGACTTGAGTCTACCGCACAGCTGTGCGTTAATGAGATGTTAATGAAATGGGGCATAGGCAGTACAGCTTAACTGTTTACGGAGGATAGGTTTATGGGTGTATTTAAAAAGCTAGTTATCATAGTCAGCGCAATAATCATCATATTTGTTTTAGTTGGTTTTGCGTTGCCCTCAGCTTATAAGGTGGAGCGAAGTATCGTCATTAACGCCCCTGCCTCAAAGATATACCAACATATCGTTGACCTCAAAGCTTGGCAACAGTGGGGGGTGTGGTATCAGCGCGACCCAGATATGCAAATTACCTACAGCGGTTCCACCGCGCAAATAGGCATGACATCCACGTGGTTAAGCGCCACACAAGGTAACGGCGAGATGCAGATTATCGGATTGGAAGATGATCACCGATTAATTTATTCACTGACGTTCACCGATATGGGTATGACCTCAACTGGCGAGTTTGTATTAACACCACAAGACAATGCAACCTTAGTGACATGGATGGATTATGGCGACGTGGGCATCAACCCAATTAATCACTATTTTGTATTATTTATGGACCGCTTTATCGGCCCTGACTTTGAAATGGGCTTAGAAAACTTAAAAATGGTGGTAGAGGGCTAATGCTGCGAGTGATATTTACTTGGGAACTTTTCTAAAACGCGGTAAGCGGCCAAAAATAACCAGGTAATAGATCAAGCCACCAATCACAGAAAAAATTAGCATGCCCGGCGTAATGGACTGCCAAGCGCCAATACTCAGGTTGTAAATAAAATAAGCTATCACCGCAAGGGTTGGACTGCCGATCAACGCCAACATCACTCGAACATTAATGGGCACATTGCTGGCGTTGTGGCTTGCCGTTTTATTCTGCTCGGACGCCTTGTCTGGCACCTGCTTTTCCATGTAGCTAGCCCCCAGATTTTGCCAATAAAGCCTTGGCAACCTTAGATTGTGAAGGGCGGCCCAGGGCCGACATAATATTCTGGCCTGAGTTGGCAAGTGCTGCTAAGTCAATACCCGTGTGGATGCCCATGCCATCTAACATGTACACAACATCTTCACTCGACACATTGCCACTCGCACCCTTTGCATAAGGGCAGCCACCTAAACCCGCCACCGCACTATCAACGGTGGCAATGCCATGTTGCAGTGCCACCAATATATTGGCTAATGCTTGTCCGTAGGTATCATGAAAGTGCACGGCTAGCTGCGCGCGAGACGTGTGTTGCAGCACCGTCTCGATTAATTGCGCAGTTTTCATCGGCGTGCCAACACCGATGGTGTCTCCAAGTGATACTTCATAACATCCCATCGCTAACAAACGCTGCGTTACTTCCGCGACTTTTTGCGGCTCGATGTAGCCTTCGTATGGGCAACCTAATACACACGACACGTAGCCTCGCACTTGCAAACCCTGTTGCTGGGCTTTGTCTAACAAGGGCGCAAATCGTTGCAGGCTTTCCTCAATAGAACAGTTAATATTTTTTTGTGAAAAACTTTCAGATGCGGCAGCGAATATAGCCACTTCAGTGGCCTTGGCAGCGATAGCCGCGTCCAAGCCCATGATGTTAGGGGTGAGTGCCGCATAGGTGACACCGGGATGTCGAGTGATTTGGCGAAGCACTTCGCCACTGTCTGCCATTTGTGGCACCCATTTAGGTGAGACAAAACTGCCAGCTTCAATATATTGTAAACCAGCAGCCGACAACTCATTGATCAAACTAACCTTCGCCGTCAAACTTATTCCGCTTCGTTCATTTTGCAGACCGTCACGGGGACCAACTTCAACAATCTTTACGTGTGTGGGCAATGCCATCTTAGGATTCCGCTACAAAATTCAGGAGTTCAGCGCCGCCATCAACTAAATCGCCCACCTGATAAAAGTATTCACTGACCTTGCCAGCACTGGGGGCTTTTAAGGCATGTTCCATTTTCATGGCCTCGATGACAATCAGGCTTTGCCCGGCGGCCACCGCTTCTCCCGCTTCGGCCAATATTGCCACTACCGTGCCATTCATGGGCGCATTAAAACCACCATGTTGAGCACTGGCATCATGCAATCCGAGGTCTGGCCGTTGTTGAGTAAAACGCACAGTCCCTTGCTCTGTAAATAATACATAGTGGTTAGCACTGACACTAAATTCGTGCTGTTGACGATGACCGTTGACGGTGCTCGTCAAAACAGAACCGTTAATTGCACCACTGCACACAAAACGTTGATCTTGACAGTGCACCTCAATTTTTGTGCTGTCACCACTATCACTAATTAGGTAAGTGACTGCGTAGCTCTCCCCCTCCATCTCAAAATGAAGTGTATTGTGATGCCGGGCATTAGCACGCCATGTATCCTTTGCTAACCAAGGGGAGCTGCCATCTGCATAAGGTGTGACGGCAGGTTTTTGACTTAACAAACAAGCAAGCAACGTTGCCAGCGGTAGAATGGTATTTACATCATGGTGTGTTGCCGCAAATAACGCAGCATGATGTTTCTCAATGAAACTGGTATCGAGTTCAGCTCGCATAAAAGCTGGATTGTTGGCCAGTTTAGCTAAAAACTCGAGGTTGGTCGTCACGCCCTCAACATGATAATGCGCCAGGGCCTGTTGCAAGCGCAATAGGGCTTTGTCTCGGTCTTCATCCCATACAATAAGTTTGGCTAACATTGGATCGTAATAAACCGATACGGTATCACCCCTGATAACCCCGCTGTCGACCCGAACGTGCTGGTTTTCAGTTGGGGGAGTGTAGAGCTGTAAACGTCCGGTAGCCGGTAAAAAGTCATTGGCAGGATCTTCAGCGTAGATCCTAGCTTCAAAAGCATGGCCAGTGAGTTTTAACTGATCCTGTTGCAACGGCAAGGGCTCGTTATTGGCAACACGTAATTGCCACTCCACTAAATCTTGTCCCGTGATCATTTCCGTAACCGGATGCTCTACTTGCAAGCGGGTGTTCATTTCCATGAAGTAGAAACGCCCATCGGTATCGAGTAAAAATTCTACGGTGCCAGCACCACGATAGTGGATGGCATTGGCGGCCTTTAACGCGGCCTCACCCATCTGTCGGCGCAGCGTATCGCTCAAACCCGGAGCAGGGGCTTCTTCAATCACTTTTTGGTGACGGCGTTGAATAGAGCAATCACGTTCGAACAAATACACGCCGTTGCCATGATTGTCACAAAAAACCTGAATTTCTACATGCCTAGGTTGAGTCAGGTATTTTTCTACCAACATGATGTCGTCATTAAAACTCGACATGGCCTCACGTTTGGCGGCATCCAAAGCCGAGCGAAATTCACTGGCTTGCCATACTTGACGCATCCCTTTTCCGCCACCGCCAGCCGCCGCTTTTAACAATACGGGATAGCCCATGTCATCAGCATGTTTTTGCAAAATGTCGGGGTTTTGATCCTGGCCATGATAGCCGGGTACCAAGGGCACCTTGGCCTCTTGCATAATCTGTTTGGCGGCGGATTTTGATCCCATCGCTTCGATAGCTTTTACCGGTGGCCCAACAAATACGATGTGATGTTTTTCACACAAACGTGCAAATCCTGGATTTTCTGACAAAAAACCATAGCCAGGATGGATGGCGTCAGCGCCAACTTTGCTCGCCAACGCAATGACTTTTGCCGCACATAAATAACTCTCTTTAGCGGGGGCCGGACCAAGATAGACAGCTTCGTCGGCTAACTTGACGTGCAAAGCGTGTTCATCCGCATCCGAAAATACGGCAACGGTTTGGATGCCAAGACGCTTGGCCGTTTTGATAATGCGACAGGCAATTTCGCCACGGTTGGCGATCAATAATTTGCTAAACATAGTTATTCTCTAATCCAAGTGGCAGGGCGTTTAGCCAAGAAAGCCTGTAAGCCTTCCTGACCCTCAGCAGATACACGGATTTGCGCAATTTGCTCACAGGTGTATTGCACAACGTCTGCATCGATGGGCCTATCTTGTAGTTGCAACACTAAATGTTTAGCTGCGCTGACCGCTTGTGGGGAGTTGCGGAGTATCTGTTCAAGAAGATTGTCTATGGTGCTGTCCAGCTCTTCTTCCGTCACTGCTTCACTGAGCAAACCTAAACGTCGCGCACGGCGAGCCGAAAAAACTTCCGCAGTTACAAAATAACGACGCGCGGCGCGCGCGCCAATTGCATCGATCACATACGGACTGATGGTGGCAGGCAACAGGCCTAATTTGACTTCACTTAAACAAAACTTACTCAACTTACTGCCTATAGCCATATCACAGCAGGCAATCAGTCCCACCGCGCCCCCAAATGCGGCACCCTGCACCCGAGCAATGGTTGGCATGGGCAAGGTGTTTAAGGCATGCAGCATTGCCGCCAAAGCCTGTGAGTCCTTGAGGTTTTCTGCATAGCTGTAATTGACCATGCTCTGCATCCAATTCAGGTCAGCGCCTGCGCTGAAGCTTTTGCCAGTGGCGGCAAGGATCATCGCACGCACCTTGGGGTTTTCAGCCAGTTGCTGAAATATGCTGCTTAGTTCGGCAATTAAACTGGCATCAAAGGCATTATGTTTTTCTGGTCGGTTAAGCGTAACGGTGGCGACACCACGGTCGTCAATGAAAAGTTGTACCGCTGCATTGTCATCAGTCATTACATTCTAAACACGCCAAAACGTGTTTCCTCGATAGGTTTATTTACACTTGCTGAAATACATAGACCCAGAACACGACGGGTATCGGCGGGATCGATCACGCCATCGTCCCATAAACGTGCTGACGCATAATAAGGATGGCCTTGGCTTTCATATGTGTCTATTATAGGTTGCTTGAATTCCTGCTCTTGGGCAGTGCTCCAATTTTCACCTGCCCTTTCTTTTTGCTCTCGTTTGACTTGTGCCAGTACCCCTGCGGCTTGCTCACCACCCATTACCGAAATTCGGGCGTTGGGCCACATGAATAAAAACCGTGGATCATAGGCACGACCACACATGCCGTAATTCCCTGCACCAAAACTGCCACCAATGAGAATGGTGAATTTGGGTACTTTGGCACAGGCAACGGCTGTCACCATTTTTGCACCATGTTTGGCAATGCCGCCGGCTTCATATTGCTTGCCCACCATGAAGCCGGTGATGTTTTGTAAAAATACTAAAGGGATTTTGCGTTGTGCACACAACTCAATAAAGTGGGCGCCTTTTTGCGCAGATTCAGAAAATAATATGCCATTGTTCGCCACGATCCCCACGGGATAACCATAAATTCTTGCAAAGCCACATACCAAAGTTTGACCGTATAAGGCTTTAAATTCGTCGAATTCTGAACCGTCAACCACGCGAGCAATCACTTCGCGTACATCATAGGGTTGGCGACTGCCTTTGGGGATGACCCCGTACAGTTCAGCAGGATCGTAAAGTGGCTCAACGGATTCCCGCACATCTAGGTCGATGGTCTTTTGGCGGTTGAGTCTGGCCACGGCATCACGGGCAATCTGCAAGGCATGGTGGTCATTATTGGCTAAATGATCGACTACGCCCGAAGTCCGACAGTGTACATCACCACCACCAAGGTCTTCGGCACTCACCACTTCACCGGTTGCCGCCTTCACTAAAGGCGGGCCACCGAGAAAGATAGTACCTTGATTTTTGACAATAATAGATTCGTCAGCCATGGCCGGCACGTAGGCGCCACCGGCCGTACAAGAACCCATCACCACTGCAATTTGAGGAATATTCTGCGCCGACAAATTGGCCTGATTGAAAAAAATACGGCCAAAGTGTTCACGATCGGGAAAGACCTCGTCTTGGCGGGGTAAGTTTGCTCCACCTGAATCAACCAGATAAATGCACGGTAAGTTGTTTTGCTCGGCAATCGTCTGGGCACGCAAATGCTTTTTCACGGTAAGGGGGTAGTAGGTGCCGCCTTTTACGGTGGCATCATTGGCCACTATCATGCATTCAACCCCTGCGACTCGACCAATGCCAGCAATAACACCAGCGGCGGGCACATGATCGTCGTAAACCTCATAGGCGGCAAGTTGACACAGTTCGAGAAAGGGTGAACCTGGATCAAGCAGGGTGTTGATCCTATCCCTGGGTAACAGTTTACCGCGTGCGACATGTCGTTGATTAGCCACGTCACCGCCCCCTTGCATGATAAGGTGTACTTTGGCATGTAAGTCGTCAACTTGGGCCTGCATATGAGCAGCGTTGTCAGCAAACTCCTGACTTTTGACATTAATTTTACTGGTTAACACGGGCATCGTCAGATCCTTGGGTTAAGACAAACTTAGGCAGATTCTTTGAACAATTCACGACCAATCAACATGCGGCGAATTTCAGAGGTACCTGCGCCAATTTCATATAATTTGGCATCCCGTAAGAGTCGACCTGTTGGATATTCGTTGATGTAACCGTTGCCACCTAATAACTGAATGGCATCTAGCGCCATCTTAGTCGCCAATTCCGCAGCATACAAAATCGCACCTGCAGCGTCTTTGCGGGTTGTTTCGCCGCGGTCACAGGCTTTAGCTACAGCGTACACATAAGCGCGCGCCGCATTCATTTGGGTGTACATATCAGCGATTTTGCCTTGCACCAACTGGAACTCGCCAATAGCTTGACCAAATTGCTGACGATCGTGGATATAAGGCACCACTACATCCATACAGGCTTGCATGATGCCAAGTGACCCACCGGCTAATACAACTCTTTCATAGTCTAGACCACTCATCAGCACACGAGCCCCACCACCTTCTTGGCCAAGGATGTTTTCAGCTGGGACTTGGCAATCCACAAACACTAATTCACAGGTGTTGGATGACCGCATACCTAATTTGTCGAGTTTTTGTGCTTGGCTAAAACCGGGGGTGCCGCGTTCAACAATGAAGGCGGTCATGCCTTTGGCACCGCCATTAATGTCAGTTTTGGCGTAGATGACAAAGGTATGTGCATCTGGACCGTTGGTGATCCACATTTTATTGCCGTTGAGCACATAGTGGTCGCCCTTTTTATCGGCGCGCAGTTTCATGCTTACCACGTCAGAACCGGCATTCGGTTCACTCATGGCCAGAGCGCCAATGTGTTCACCACTGACCAGTTTAGTTAGATATTTTTGCTTTTGTGCCTCTGTACCGTTTTTATGAATTTGATTCACACATAAGTTGGAGTGCGCACCATAACTCAGGCCAATACCTGCGGACGCCCGACTGACTTCTTCCATCGCCACCACGTGGGCTAAATAACCCATGTTGGAGCCGCCAAATTGTTCAGCAACGGTTACTCCTAACAAACCCATTTCCCCCAATTTTGGCCATAACTGGTTGGGGAAGGCATTGGCCTCATCAGCACTTTGGGCTAACGGCGCAATTTCATTTTGCGCAAATTGGTAGACGTGATCACGCAACATATCGATGTCTTCGCCTAAACCAAAATTTAAAGTAGGGTAGGGAGCGTTCATAATTTTTTTCCTTGAGTTAAGGCGATTAATTCATCTTTACAGCGACTTTCCACTTCATCCAGTTCGTTCATCAGCATTTGAATGTCCTCTAACTGTTGACGCATGTGCTGACGTTTTTCTTGTGTCATTAACAACATGGCTTGTAACTGAGGTTTTGAGTTTTGATTGCTGTCGTATAGGTTAAACAATGTTTTGGTCTCAGCTAATGAAAAGCCTAAGCGTTTTCCACGTAATATTAACTTGAGTCTGACCAGATCTTTTTTTAAATAAATCCGTGTTTGGCCCTGTCGTTGCGGGTTAAGCAAACCTTGCTCTTCATAAAAACGGATAGAGCGTGGGGTAATATCCAGCGTTTTAGCCAGTTCTCCAATGCTGTAAGTTTGTGTGTCCATCGCTAGGGCGTCTTCATTCCTAATGTAAAATCAACGTTAAATTACTTTACGTTTACGTAAACTGTAACTAAAGGTAAAGTATGCGTTCCAAGAGGTCAAGATGGCGGCAAAAATTGATCAAAATTACCGTGAGTAGACTGTGTCTTTTCCTATACACTTTGCGAATTCCGCCTTATTTTTGCCAAGCATCAAGCTTTTGAGTCCTTATATTTTTAGAGCAGGAGAATATTTATGTCAGATTACCTCGACGAGAATAGCGTCGTTATTGTTGCCGCCAAACGCACCCCAATGGGTGGTTTTATGGGGTCTTTATCTAGTTTGAGCGCAACGGAACTGGGTGCACATGCCATTCAGTCTGTGCTCAATAGCACCAATAACGCTGAGGTGTATCAACATGTGGATGAAGTGATTATGGGCTGTGTACTGCCGGCAGGCCTTGGTCAAAGTCCCGCTCGCCAAGCCGCCATTGCCGCAGGCTTACCCATGAAAAGTGGGGTAATAACCCTCAATAAAGTCTGTGGTTCAGGCATGAAAGCGGTGATGTTAGCCCACGATTTAATTAAGGCTGGTAGTGCTGAGGCGGTGGTCGCTGGCGGTATGGAAAGTATGAGTAATTCCCCCTACTTGCTGCCAAAAGCGCGGGCGGGTTATCGAATGGGCCACGGCCAAGTGTTAGATCACATGATGTTAGATGGTTTGGAAAATGCCTACGATGGTCAAGCGATGGGCTGTTTTGCCCAAGCCACGGCAGATGCCGAAGATATTAGTCGTCAGCAAATGGATGAATTTGCCCTGAGCAGCTTAACTAAAGCAAATAACGCCACATCACAGGGTTATTTCACTGCTGAAATCTGCCCAATTGTGGTCACAACCAGACAAGGCTCCTTTGATATCAACAGCGACGAAGGACCGAAAAATGCAAAACCCGAAAAAATCCCAAGTCTCAAACCTGCATTTAAGAAAGGCGGCACGGTGACAGCAGCGAATTCAAGCTCGATATCCGATGGCGCCGCAGCGTTATTAGTGATGTCGGCTAAGCGAGCCAAGGCGCTTGGTCTAGATCCCTTGGCCAGAATTGTCGCCCACAGCTCTCATGCCATCGAACCAGAAAATTTCACGGTGGCACCGGTTGGTGCAATAGAAAAATTATTGGCAAAAACCGGCTGGGACAAAAACACTGTCGATTTGTATGAAATCAATGAGGCCTTTGCCATGGTGACGATGTTAGCCATCAATAAATTGCAACTCGATGCAGCAAAGGTCAACGTGCACGGTGGAGCCTGCGCCCTCGGCCATCCAATCGGCGCCTCTGGTGCCCGAATTTTGGTGACCTTGCTGCATGCGCTAAAACAGCGCTCTTTGTCTAAAGGCATCGCTGGCATTTGCATCGGTGGCGGTGAAGCCACTGCCATCGCTGTTGAAATGTTATAGATAGGCTGACCAGATGAAATGCCCCGCTACGATAAGCACTGCACTGATCCTCGCCCAGTGTGTTTCGCTTCATGCAGTCGCTAATGATTATCCACAGGTTGACAGTAATGTACCTTACGCTAAGGTGTCGGCCTTGGCGGTTAAATCAGCGGATGAACGTGTGCCTTATGGCCCTGATCCACTGCAATATGCTGCTGTTTGGCGCCCTGCGGAGGAACTGAGTACCAGCAGTAAAGTGGTGGTGTTAGTGCACGGTGGCTGTTGGCTGAATGCCTATGATATGCAACACAGTTATGCCCTAAGTACCGCGCTGGCTCAAGATGGCTTTGTTGTATGGTCACTGGAATATCGGCGCACTGGTGATCCTGGCGGTGGTTGGCCCGGCACCTTTAACGACGTGCTGGCTGGGATTGAAAAACTCGCCAGTTATGCACCACTGTCTCTTCATCAAGCGGTGATTATTGGTCACTCTGCCGGTGGACATTTGTCGTTGTTGGCTGGAGGCAGGTTGCCACAGGTGCGTGGAGTCATTGGTTTGGCCGCGATAACCGACATTGTTGATTATGCCCAAGGTGAGAATAGTTGCCAGCAAGTGACGGATGATTTTATGGGGGCAACACCTGCTGAGGCTGAAATGTTTTACAAACAAGCCAATCCAGTCAATCAACCCTTACATGCGCGCACTGTGTTATTACAAGGTGATGCAGATACTATTGTGCCATTGCAGCAGGCGAGTCGTTTGCCGCTTGTGCCGCAAATTGAAACGGGGGCAGGGCACTTTGATTGGATCCATCCAGGTTCTGCTGCGTACCAGCGCCTAATAACTAATTTACAAGAGATGTTTGAGTGAGTCTGTTAAGTAAGGCCATAGCCCTCGATAACCTAGACCCTCTGGCGTTTAAACGTCAGAGTTTTACCCTACCGCCAGACATGATCTATCTGGATGGTAATTCCCTCGGCGCTTTGCCAAAGGCCGCGAGTCAACGTGCAGCGGCCGTGGTTGATCAGCAATGGGGAGTGGATCTCATCAAAAGCTGGAATAGCCATGCGTGGATTGATTTACCCCAACAAGTTGGTGAAAAAATTGCCAAACTGATTGGGGCAGCGCCCGGCCAAGTGCTATGTTGTGACTCAATCTCCGTTAACTTATTTAAGTTATTGTGTGCAGCACTAGCTGTGCAAAAAGGGCGGGGTAACCAGCGCCGCGTGGTGTTGTCGGTTGACGATAACTTTCCCACTGATTTGTACATGGTACAGGGCTTACAAGGTTTATTGGGAGAGGAAAACTGTTGTTTGCGTTTGTGTGCACAAGCAAACATTGAGCAAGCCTTGCAAGACGATGTGGCTGTGCTGTTGCTCACTCAAGTCAATTTTCGTTCTGGGCGTTTGCTCGACATGCATAAACTGACCGCTGCCGCGCATCAAAAGGGGATTTTGGTGATATGGGATTTAGCGCACAGTGCAGGCGCTTTACCGCTGGCCTTGGATGCCTGTCAGGTAGATTTTGCGGTGGGATGTGGTTACAAATATCTGAATGGTGGCCCCGGTGCTCCCGCATTTGTGTATGTTGCAACACGCCATCACGGGTCGATGCAGCAACCTCTTAGTGGCTGGATGGGGCATGCACAACCCTTTGCTTTTCACGTCGACTATGAAAAAGCGCCTGGTATCAAACAGTTCTTAAGTGGCACACCAGCTATTATTGCCATGAGTGTATTGGATGCAGCATTGGAGGTATTTGCTGATGTTGATATGCAAGTCGTCAGGCAAAAATCCTTAAGCCTCGCCGAATATTGTTTGCAGCTGGTTGCGGAAATTCCGGCGTTAAGCGAGATGGTTATGGCATCGCCGTTGAACCCACACGAGCGTGGCAGTCAATTGGCCTTTGCCCACCCGCATGCCTATGCGATTTGCCAAGCCCTTATTGCGCGTGGCGTGATTTGTGACTTTCGTGCTCCAGACATCCTGCGACTTGGCTTTACCCCGCTGTATACCTCGCATCAAGATATCTATCATGCCATGCAAAACTTAGCTGAGATCTTGCAAAGCCAAGGCTACCAACAGGATGAATTTAAGCGGGTGCAACAAGTCACCTAATGGCTTGAACCCTAATAAATGATCTGCTGTAAAGTATGGCTAGCCTGAGCTTGCAACTGGTAACCTTGGGTTAGCGCTGTTTCTACACACAACATCGTTTGATAGCCATCATCCGCCATGTCTTTCATGCTGGTGGATTTTTCTGACCATGGATTCCATACCACGATGCTGTCATGCCCTGCGTGAGCGATATCGATATTGCCGCGGTTGTCGCAAATAGTGACTTGCTGCGGCTGACAAAGATGAACACGATCCGTTTCTTGAGTAAAAACATAAGGGCTTGGGCAGGCATACGTTTGCATAGCCCGAGTTTTATCCAAATAGTCGCTACTGAGTCCTTCAAGCCTACAATGGCTGATAGCACTGACGCTAAAATAACTGTGTAATGCCAAAGATAATGAACACGAATGTTGACCAATATTGGTGGTGGTAAGTTTGATGGACAGTGTGGCACCAATATCCACGGTCAAACTGAGGGTGGTTTGCCCAGCAAATCCTGCTCCCTCACTTGTAGTAGGTTGTAATACAAGCTGGGTGCCTGCACTATTTTCCACACAGCTTACGACCTGCCACGTTTGAGTTCGCACAAAGCCGTGGGCTGGAACGTTCTGCCCCTGAGCTTTTTGTGGATGATCGCCAAACCACGGCCAACAGATAGGGATGCCACCACGGATGGCGTGTTTACCATCAAAAATCGCTGCTTCACTCAACCATAAACGCTCGCGACCATCATGTTTTGGTTTAAAGCTAAGGATATGAGCCCCCAACAGAGCAATCTCAGCTTGGGCAAAACTATTATTGATCTGCAGGATTTGAATATTGCCACGTGGAGAAAGCGAACAGGATTCTGAAAGGTGCATACTTATCCTTGGTACAAGAAAAAAGGCGACTGGTCTTAACAAACAGTCGCCTTTTTAGCATAGCTATATAAAAAAATTAAGTATCAGTCGTTTGCTTACTTACTGATGTAGGCCACTAAATCGAGTACCTTATTAGAGTAGCCAATTTCGTTGTCATACCATGAGACCAGTTTTACAAAGGTATCCGTTAAGGCAATACCGGCCGTCGCATCAAAGATCGAGGTGCGTTTATCACCGATAAAGTCCTGTGATACCACGGCATCTTCTGTATAACCCATAATACCTTGCAGTGGGCCTTCTGCTGCAGCTTTCATAGCGGCACAAATTTGTGCATAGGTCGCTGGTTTGGCCAAGTTTACGGTTAAATCCACCACTGATACGTCTGCGGTAGGCACACGAAACGCCATACCCGTCAGTTTGCCGTTTAATTCGGGGATGACTTTACCCACTGCCTTGGCGGCACCCGTGGATGAAGGAATAATATTTTGTGAAGCACCACGACCACCTCGCCAATCTTTAGCAGAGGGACCATCAACAGTTTTTTGTGTCGCGGTGGTGGCGTGCACTGTCGTCATCAAACCATCGACAATACCGAAGTTATCATGCAGAACTTTTGCCAAGGGCGCTAAACAGTTAGTGGTGCATGAAGCATTCGACACGATGTCTTGACCGGCGTAGCTGTTTTGGTTCACGCCCATTACAAACATTGGGGTGTCGTCTTTTGACGGTGCTGACAATACCACTTTTTTGGCACCTGCTTGAATATGTTTACGTGCAGAGGCGTCGTCTAAAAATAAGCCGGTTGATTCAACCACCACCTCAGCGGCAATTTTATCCCATGCTAACGCGGCTGGATCTCGCTCAGCAGTGACACGGATCGTTTTACCGTTGACCACGAGATGGCCATTTTCAACACTGACAGTGCCATTAAATTTGCCATGGGTTGAATCATATTTAAGCATGTAAGCCATGTAGTCTGCGTCGAGCAAGTCGTTGATGCCCACTACTTCGATATCGTCACGTTCGCAAGCTGCGCGAAATACAAAACGACCAATTCGACCAAAACCATTGATACCAATCTTAATTGTCATATTACACCCCTCTACATAGTATTTTGTGAAAGATAATTACAAAATTATGGACTATTGAACCACATAAGGCAAAATAATCCCTTAAATTTGTTATTTAATTACAAGCCAAGGACTGCAAACGTATTCAATTTCGACAATGGCAAAATTTAGATGATAATGAATTGTTAAAAAACTGCACAAATTTATAGGAATTTAAAGGTAATGACTGCATCGTTAATCGAACAGCTTGTTGAATACCGTGGCATCGAGTCAAACTATACTGACGCTTGGGGAAAACCCGCCACTATTGCACCAAGCACCAAGGAAAAGTTATTGGGTGCGATGGGGTATCAAGTCGATAATCCGGCTGTATTAGAGCAACAAGCTTTAGAAGATGTTAACAAAGTGTGGTTGAGTCCGCTTAATCCCGTGTTAGTTTTGCGCGAGCAGCAGAGTGTGCAACTGGCTTTGCGCTTACCTATTGAGTTGGTTTCTGACGATTACCTGTGTGTGATTAGCACCGAACAAGGTGAGGTCATTGAGCATAAAATGTCGCCCATTGACGGGCAATTGGTCAATGTTACCCATATTGATGAGGTGGAGTTTCAAGAATACCTAATTGACTTACCCGTTAAGCTCGCCTTGGGCTATCACCAACTGTCTTTGCAGGTTGATGGTGATGAATTGGCATCCATGCGTTTAATTATTGCGCCTGCTGCTTGTTACAAACCTGAAACCTTGTTGGCGGGACAAAAAGTCTGGGGTCTGAGTGTGCAGCTTTATTGCCTACGCAGTGAACATAACTGGGGCGTGGGGGATTTTACTGATCTGGCTTACCTACTCGAAAAAGCCGCCAAACAAGGCGCTCATTTTGTCGGTTTGAACCCGATCCATGCACTTTATCCCGGTAATCCTGACGCATGCAGTCCCTATGGACCTTCATCTCGTCGTTGGCTGAATTTTATTTATATCGACGTTAGTGCCTTAGATGGTTTTTCTGAACCCAGCACACAAGGCTTGATCAATACCCCCAAATTTCAAGCCAACCTCGCCAAAGCTAGGGCAACGGTATTGGTCGACTACAGTTTGGTGACGCGGCTTAAGCTAGAGGCCTTGACCCAGATTTTTGAATATCAAAATAGCCAATATTTGAATAAAAACACCAAACAAAATAAGGCGTTCAAAGCCTTTATTAGCGAAGGAGGTGAGAGTTTACAAACCCTTGCCGTTTATGATGCCCTGCAAGAAAGTTTGGCGGCACAAGGTAAACCATCGTGGGGCTGGCCAGTGTTTCCAAGTGATTATTCGGATTATCACAAGACAGCCGTCGCCTCCTTTGCGAAAAAGCATGCTAAACGTGTGAAATTTTTCTTGTGGTTACAATGGCAGGCTGCGATTCAACTAGCGGCAGCCAATGACGTCGCCAAAGCCCACAAGATGTGTATCGGTTTATATCGTGATTTGGCCGTTGGGGTAAGCGAAGGAAGCGCGGAAATTTGGGGTAACAAAGACTTGTATTGCACCCAAGCCAGTGTGGGGGCACCACCCGATATACTCGGACCTCTCGGGCAAAATTGGGGTTTACCGCCCATGGACCCAGAAAAGCTCTACGCTCAACAATATCAACCAATCATTGAGTTATTTAGCGCCAATATGCGTGCCACGGGAGCCTTACGCATTGATCACGTGATGGCACTGTTGCGTTTGTGGTGGGTGGTCAAAGGCGATAGTGCTAAAGATGGCGGCTATGTCTATTATCCGGTTGATGACCTATTGGCCATTCTCGCCTTGGAAAGCCACCGCAATCAAAGTCTGGTTATCGGTGAAGATTTAGGCACCGTACCTGAAGAGATCCGCGAAAAATTGGCCGATAATGGGGTGTATTCTTATCGGGTGTTCTTTTTTGAACAAGCGAAAGACGGGGGTTTCTATTCACCGGCACATTATCCCACCCAGTCAATGTCAACTTTGACCACTCATGATATGCCAACCCTAACTGGATTCTGGCATTGTTTTGACCTAGAGCTAGGTAAAGAGTTGGGTCTGTATCCTACCGAAGAAATTCTACAAACGTTGTACGAAAGTCGTCACGAAAATAAACAAGCGATTCTCGATACCTTACATGGACATCATTCCGTGGGTGATGAGGTTGGCCGAGAGGTGTCTCATGTGGGTATGAGCAGGGCCTTGAACTATGGTATGCAACTGCATATGGCTGGTGGTTCCAGTGAATTGCTCAGTCTACAGTTAGAAGATTGGTTGGAAATGGACAAACCAGTGAACATTCCTGGCACGTTCAACGAATACCCTAATTGGCGGCGCAAACTCAGTAAGGATCTGCAAACTATTTTTGCAGATGAACACATTAATGCACTTGCATATAAGTTGACAGAAGCCCGCAAATACGCGTCACTGTAAGGTATTAAAAACAGTGGCTCACTCTCAGAGGTGAGCCACGCTGATTAAGGTAGACCCATGCAGCTTGAACAACAACTGAAACACGCCCAATGTACCTTTCCTTTTAATCATCTCGGCCCAACCTTCGATTCTGATACCGCCACTTACCGAGTGACCGCGTGGTTACCCGACGCTCAGCAAGTGGTACTCATCGACTGGCACAGCGGTAAACCGATTGGCAAGATGACAAAACAAGGTCATTCGTTTCTGTTTCGCGGTGAGTTCAAGCTTAAGCAAGCTCCCAAGCACTATGGCTTTGATATTACCAATGCACAAACCAACTATAGGGTATTGGACCCGTATCAGTTTAAAGAGCAAGCCTACTACGCTGTGCATTTTGTCGACCATGCTGCACAAAATGTGTATCAACAATTAGGTGCACAGCTTGTCTCCCTCGATGTAGGTGGAAAATCGCCAGTACAAGCTACTCGCTTTGCGGTGTTTGCCCCCAATGCCAGTGCGGTGTCGTTGATTGGCGATTTCAATTACTGGGATGGCAGTTGCATGCCCATGCAAAAAACCGACTTTGGTTATTGGGTCTTGGTTGTGCCTGGCATCGGTGCCGGTGCGAAATACAAGTATCAGATTAAAGATGCGGCAGGCAAGGGCTTACCCCACAAGGCAGATCCAGTGGGATTTTGGGCGGAGCAATATCCTTCACATACTTCTATTGTGTACGATCACAATGCCTATCAATGGCAAGATGAGGGTTGGCGCGAAAAAGCCAGCCAAGACAAATATGCTAACCCAATGTCGATTTATGAGGTGCATTTGGGATCATGGAAACGGCCAGGTGAGGCTCCGCAATCTTATCTGAGTTATAGAGAGCTTGCGGTAGATCTTATTGCCTATGTAAAAGACATGGGTTACACACACATCGAAATGTTACCTGTGTCCGAGTTCCCCTTTGACGGCTCTTGGGGCTATCAACCCGTTGGTTTGTTTTCGCCAACTAGCCGCTTCGGCAGCCCTGATGATTTTAAATATTTTGTGGATCAGTGCCATCAACATGGTATTGGCGTGATTATCGATTGGGTGCCCGCTCACTTTCCTGAAGATGGTCATGGCTTAGCACGTTTTGATGGTACACATGTGTATGAATATGCAGACCCACGCAAAGGTTGGCATCCAGATTGGAACTCCTGTATCTACGACTTTGGCAAGGATACTGTGCGGCAGTTTTTAGTGGCCAACGCCTTGTATTGGATAGATAAATTTCATATTGATGGACTCCGTGTAGACGCGGTGGCGTCAATGCTCTACCTAGATTATTCCCGCAAAGCAGGAGAGTGGATCCCAAATGTGGATGGCGGCAATCAAAATTATGAAGCCATCAGTTTATTGCAATGGATGAATAGAGAAGTCTACGAAAAATTCCCTCATGCCATGACCATTGCAGAAGAGTCTACGTCCTTTCCAAAAGTGTCGCGGCCATTATTTGACGGTGGATTGGGTTTTGGTTTTAAGTGGAATATGGGCTGGATGCACGATTCATTGCACTACATTGCCAAAGATCCTGCATATCGCCGCTACCATCATAATGAAATTACCTTCAGCATGGTTTACGCCTTTGATGAAAACTTTGTATTGCCGATTAGTCACGATGAGGTGGTGCATGGTAAAGGTTCGTTATTGCGTAAAATGCCCGGTGATGAGTGGCAGCAAGCGGCTAACCTGCGTGCCTATGCTGGTTTTATGTATGGTCACCCGGGTAAAAAACTCAATTTCATGGGCAATGAAATCGGTCAGGCCAGTGAGTGGAACCATGATAGCTCGGTGAATTGGCACTTATTGGAATTCGACAAACACAAAGGCATTCAGAATCTTTACCGTGATTTGAACAGTTTGTACTGCAAATATCCCGCGCTTTATGAGCTTGAGCATCAGCACGGTGGTTTTGAGTGGATAGATCACGGTAACGCCGATCAAAGCATTCTTGTAATGCTGCGCAAATCTTCCAATCAAAAAATGTACGTGATCACCAACTTTACGCCCATGCCCCACAGTCATTATACGATGGGGGTTCAAGATCTCGGTAAATATGAAATTGTGTTAAATACCGATGACAAAAAGTATTGGGGAAGTGGCTTCAAGAGCCCTAAAAAGTTACAAGCCAAAGACAACCCTTGGAATAATCAAAGTGCCTCGATTACCATTAGTCTGCCACCGTTAGCGAGTTTATTTATATTGTTAAGGGCTAGTACAAATGGATGACAAAGCCATGGTCGTTTCAGCAGGGGCGGCCTATCCACTCGGTGCCAACCATAGCGCGACAGGCTGTAACTTCGCCGTGCATTGCCCCGATGCCACAGAGGTTATTCTGTGTTTATTTACGCGAGAAACCGAAGAACAAATCGCCACGTTTTCGATGCCAGGCAAAACCGGCAAAGTCTGGCATTGTCATATTACGGGGATCGAAGCCGGCCAGCTATATGGCTACCGCACCAAGGGGGAACAGCAAGCCAAGGTTGGTTGGTTGTTTGATGAGAATAAATTACTCATTGATCCTTACGCTAAAGCATTAAATCGTCCCACTAGTTGGAATGAGCGGCAGTATCATGGGGACAGTCAATTTATGGTGGCTAAGGCCGTCGTTTGTGCCCCAAGGGAAACCAGAGGACGTTGCCCAAAACCCAGGCATCCATTGCAGCAAACTATCCTCTATGAAGCGCATGTAAAAGGCATCAGCCAACTCCACCCAGACGTGCCAGACCAACATAAAGGTAAATTTTTGGGCGTATGCCACCCCGCGATTATTCAGCACTTGAAGAAACTTGGTGTGACCAGCATACAGTTAATGCCAGTGGCTGCCTTTATGCCCGAACCTTACATTACCAATAAAGGGCTCACCAATTACTGGGGCTACAACCCTATCAATTATTTCTGCCCAGACCCACGTTATGTGGTAGAAGACGGCATTGCTGAATTTAAAACCATGGTTGATACCTTACATGCGGCGGGGATCGAAGTGATCTTAGATGTGGTGTTTAATCACACCGCAGAAGGGGGCATTGAAGGCCCAACATTATCGTTTAAAGGTTTTGACAATGCCTCGTTTTATCTATTTGAACGCAATGAATACGGTGCAGTGGACTATTGTAAATATGTTAACAATTCGGGTTGTGGTAATAGCGTAAATACAGCGTTTCCCTATGTGCTTAAGATGGTCATGGATGCCCTGCGTTATTGGGTTTGTGAAATGGGCGTAGACGGTTTTCGTTTCGATTTAGCCGCAAGTTTGGGGCGCGATCCTTATGAATTCTCAAGTTTGTCAGGTTTTTTCCGCACCTTGCCCCAAGACCCAGCCTTGTTAAATGTTAAGTTGATTGCTGAGCCTTGGGATATCGGTCACGGTGGCTATCGTCTTGGTCAATTTCCTTCAAATTGGCTGGAATGTAACGACAAATACCGCGACACAGTGAGGGCGTTTTGGCGGGGGGATAAAGGCCACACCAGTGATTTTGCGACACGTTTGTTGGGCTCCCGAGATGTATTCCCCAAAGAACAACGTTCCATCCATACCTCGGTTAATAATATCACCTACCATGACGGTTTTACTCTGCATGATCTTGTCAGTTATAACGAACGTCATAACGAGGTCAATGGGGAGCAAAATCGGGATGGTCATGGGCATAATTTGTCAGCCAACTATGGTGAAGAAGGGCCAACACGGGATCCCAACATAAAAAGCCTTCGTGAAAGACAAAAGCGCAATTTATTTTTTACCTTGATGTTGTCTCAAGGTATACCCCACGTCTTGGGAGGCGATGAATTGAGCCGAAGTCAAAAAGGTAATAACAATGCGTACTGTCAAGACAATGAAATAAACTGGTACCGCTGGACCTTAAATGAGCGGCGTCAAGATTTCCTCGATTTTTGCAGTCATGTTATTGCCTTACGTAAAAACAGTGTTCTGTTGAGTCATTTTAATCTGCCCGATGACAATTATCAGCTTGGGCAAAATGTCGAAAAAATCAATTGGTATCGCCCCGATGGCGAGCGAAAGTTGGTGGATGATTGGCACGATCATAATAATCAAGCGTTTGCGGTGGAAGTAACCGGAAGCGAGCTAAAAGACAATTACCCAGTGGAACACTGGCTTATTATCTTTAATGCAACTGATCATGACGTGCGTTTTAATTTACCTGAACTTGCCGACCCTGTGCGTTGGCAAATTGTGTGTGATACGCGCTACGCTAAAGTGGCTGAACAACCCAAATTTTTCATCAAACAAGTTTATTTGCAGGCGTTTCGCAGCATCTGTTTACTTAAAGCTACGCCTTGTAACTAATGCCACTTACTTACCGCATAAAACCAAGACAAAGTGGGTTTAATCAATCCGCTAAGCGTCGAATTGCTCATAAAATCAGCAATAAGACGGAGGTAACGCGAATTTTTGCGGAACATTGAAAATTAATTTGTGAAATTAATTTTCATCTGGACGCGCTATCTTTTGAAACCATGCTGACTATTGCCTGCTATTACCGCCTTATTTGCCTGTGTGAAGATTAGAATCACCATATCAGTCGGAACACCTCGTCAATTCGTTGTTTTATTACCAAAATAATCCTCAAAAAACACCAACAAAACAGGCTATGGGAAATTTTCAACAATTTGGCTAAGGCCCAAGCTTTCATTAGAATGGCGGCCGCTCAAACGCGGGGCACGCGTTGTTTAGCAGTCGACACTGGTCTGAACGCGCTTTATCGGCAGGTCAGTGAGTCCTCAACTACTCCAATAAGCTAATGTGAATATGAACCAGCAACTCGAGCAGCAACTTTTAAATAGTTGGCAAGAACGCCAAGAATACGCCGAACAAATGCAACCTTTGTTGGGTAAGCTTTATCGCAATCATGCCATAGAGATCTCTGTTTATGGCCGCCCGTTATTGGCCGCTAGTGCCATTGATATCATCAAGGCTCATCGCTCGGTCAGGCTAAAAGAACCAAATAAACTGAGATTACGTGAGAGTTGGCCTTTGCTTGAGCATATGAGCCGTATGCAATTGGCACCTGCCCATATTGATTTGGGTAAATTGGCCTACGCCTACCACTACGATGCGCAATACTCGGTCATGAGTGTCGACTCCTATTTACGTCAAGCCTTAGCCGACATCGTTGATCGCAGTGATCAACATACGCCGCAAGACGTGGTTTTGTATGGCTTTGGTCGTATCGGTCGAATTTTGGCGCGCTTACTTATCGAGCGTCAAGGGGTGAATAATAAGCTGCGTTTAAAGGCAATCGTGGTACGCGGGGGCAAAGCAGGTGATCTAGAAAAACGAGCCAGTTTGCTGCGTCGAGATTCCGTGCATGGCCCCTTTAACGGCAGTATTACCATCGACGAAAGTAAAAATGCAATCAAGGCCAATGGTGCATATATCCAAGTGATTTATGCCGATGCGCCACAACATGTTGACTACTCTCAGTACGGCATCAACAACGCCATTGTGATTGACAATACCGGGATGTGGCGAGACCAAGACGGTTTGAGTCAGCACTTGCAGGCTAAAGGTGTGAGCAAAGTATTACTCACCGCACCGGGCAAAGGCGCCATCAAAAACATCGTGTATGGAGTTAATCATCAAGCGATTCAGCCTGAAGATACCATTTTATCAGCGGCGAGTTGCACCACTAACGCCATTACTCCGGTATTAAAAGTGATGGATGAGAAATTTGGCATTGAAAGTGGTCACGTGGAAACGGTGCACTCTTTTACCAATGATCAAAACCTAATCGACAACTTCCACAAGGGCGATCGTCGCGGGCGTAGTGCGGCACTTAACATGGTGATCACCGAAACGGGTGCCGCCACTGCAGTAGCCAAGGCCTATCCGCAATTAGCCGGTAAACTAACCGGTAGCGCTATCCGCGTACCTACACCTAATGTGTCTCTGGCGATCCTAAACCTGCATCTACGTGAGCAAAGTGACAAAGAGACAGTGAATAATTTTTTGCGTGATGTGTCATTATTTTCTGAGTTACAGCATCAAATTAACTACACCGCGTCTAAAGAAATTGTGTCTACTGACTTGGTAGGCACACGAGCCCCTGCGGTCATTGATTCACAAGCCACTATTGTTGCTGGCCAACGCGCAACCTTATATGTGTGGTACGACAATGAGTTTGGTTACAGCTGTCAGGTGATGAAGGTAGTGGAGCAGATGAGTGGATTATTTTCACCTACCTTACCCAAAGCAAAAGTGACGTTTTAACCTGTTTGATTGCGCTGTTCGCAGCGCAATCCTTTGTTCTGTTCGAATAATCACCACTCCTTAACATTAAGCGACTTTTTTAGCCCTGATTTGCTGAGGCTCTGCCCATTTGCTGTTTAGCTATGGTAGATTACTGCGTGAAAAATTTAGAGAGAGCAGCCAGTGCGAATTAGTAGCAATTTTGACAGCGGAAATATTCAGGTTATTCAAGCCTCAGAGCCAGATAACATCCAGTTGCGGATCAAACCTGACAACCAATCAGATTTTTATCAGTGGTTTCATTTCAAATTAGAGTCCCAAGCCTTTGTTTCACATCGCTTGACCATCGTTGACTTAAAAAACTCTGCCTACCCAGATGGCTGGAAAAACTATCAGGCCGTGGCGTCTTACAACCGTCAAGAATGGTTCAGAGTAGACTGTGAGTTTGACGGTGAACAGCTGGTGATCCAACACACACCAGAATTTGAGCATACCTATTTTGCTTATTTTGCCCCCTACAGTTATGAGCGCCATCTAGACTTACTCGCTTGGGCGCAACAAGCGCCTTTGTGTCAGCAGCTTTGTTTGGGTGAAACCATAGATGGCCGTGATATGTCACTGCTAGTGATTGGTGAGCCAGAAAAAGATAAAAAAGTCATTTGGGTGACAGCCCGTCAACACCCTGGAGAGACCATGGCGGAATGGCTGGTGGAAGGGTTGTTGGAGCGCTTGTTGGATGAAGACGATGGCTTGGCTCGTCAGTTACTTGAAAAAGCCGTGTTTTACGTTGTGCCCAATATGAATCCAGATGGTGCGGTGCGTGGTCATCTACGCACCAATGCCGTGGGGGCAAATTTAAACCGTGAATGGGCCGCCCCAAGCATGGAACGCAGTCCAGAAGTATTTCTGGTTAAACAGATGATGCTTGAAACCGGTGTTGATTTGTTTTTGGATGTACATGGTGACGAAGCCCTGCCTTATAACTTTGTGGCAGGGGCGGAAGGAAATCCTGATTATTCACCACGTATCAAACAACTTGAAGATCATTTTAAACAAAGTTTAATGCTTGCCACACCTGAATTCCAAGATACCTATGGCTATCCAAAAGATGCACCAGGGCAAGCGAATGCCACGGTTGCTACTCATGCGGTAGGGCAAACTTTTGATTGCTTAGCGTTCACGTTGGAAATGCCATTTAAAGACAATATCGAATTACCTGATACGGCATATGGCTGGTCGCCAGCGCGCTGTAAGCAGTTGGGTGAAGATGTATTAATTGCCATGCGCGCCGTAGCTGATATGCTGCGCTAGGTAAAAGCAATACACAGTCATACACACAAAATAACATTACTAAAAATAAAAAATGACAGGGGAAAACAGTGGAAACATTTCATAATTTTTTGACGTCTTTAGATGGCATGTTGGGGGGCGCGTGGTGGTTCCCCTATGTGTTACTCGGCACCGGTTTATTCTTTACCATATATTTAAAATTTCCACAGATCCGCTACTTCAAACATGCTTGGAAAGTGGTGATGGGCAAATATGATAAGGCTGATGCCCCAGGAGATACGAGTCACTTTCGCGCCTTGACCACTGCCTTATCAGGCACAGTAGGTACAGGTAACATTGGTGGCGTGGCCTTTGCTATTTTCCTTGGCGGCCCTGCTGCCCTGTTTTGGATGTGGGCAACGGCTTTTCTTGGCATGACCACAAAATTTGTTGAAGTCACCCTGTCCCACAAATATCGCGACAAAACCCCAGATGGCACCATGGCTGGTGGTCCCATGTACTACATGGACAAACGCTTAAACATGAAATGGTTGGCCGTGGCATTTGCGGTTGCAACGGTTATCAGCTCGTTTGGTACCGGCAACCTGCCACAAAGTAATGGTATCGCTACCAGTATCGAAGCGACCTTTGGTTTTGAGCCGATTATTGTTGGTGGCGTATTAGGTGTACTTCTTGCTCTGGTTATTCTTGGCGGTATTACACGGATTGCCGCAGTCACCGCCAAAGTTGTGCCCTTGATGGCTCTGATTTATTTGGTTGGTGCGGTATCGGTTATTTTTGCCAATCTAGAAAACGTGGGGCCTGCCTTTGTCTCGGTTTTTGCTGATGTGTTTACTGGCTCAGCGGCAACGGGTGGATTTTTGGGGGCGACAATAGCCTATGCATTTAACCGTGGTGTTAACCGTGGTTTATTCTCCAATGAAGCCGGTCAAGGTTCTGCGCCTATTGCCCACGCGGCAGCCAAAACCAATGAACCTGTATCAGAAGGCATGGTGTCCATTCTTGAGCCTTTTATCGATACCATTATCATTTGTACCTTAACGGGTTTGGTTATCTTGTCTTCAGGCGTGTGGAAAGAAAAACATTTCAACATTTTTGACCGTGCTGACATGCAAATCATTGCGGGTAGCTATGTAGACACTAATGAAGCGGATCGCCAACAACTGTATACCTATTTAAACGGCTTAGAAGGCAGTCAGGTGACAAATTATACCGGCGAGATTCAAGTGATTAATGGTAAGGCGGTGAATTCAGGTTTTACTATTTTGAATGCGCGCTCATTGGCTGAAAATGTCACCTTTTCTTCGGGTGAACCAGAAGATACTTACAACGGCATCTTGAAGGTCGTTGATGGGAATCTAGTCAAAGACAAGATCATTGTATCCGGTGAATCGCTGATCCACTCGGCCAGTCTAACTGCGCTAGCTTTTACCCGTGGTTTCTTTGGCAATTTTGGTCAATATATTGTTTCCATCGGCTTGCTGTTATTTGCATTTTCTACCGCCATTGCTTGGTCATATTATGGTGACCGCGCCATGACCTATTTGTTTGGTCCACGTTCAGTTATGCCTTATCGCGTGGTGTATGTAGCCGGTTTTGTGTGGGCAGCGGTCTCTGATACAACATTGGTGTGGGCTCTGTCTGCCGTGGCCATCGTAGTTATGACCTTGCCCAACTTATTTGGTATCTTCTTACTGCGTAAAGAAATGAAAGAATCAGTGGCGAAATATTGGGAAAACTTTAATAAAGATCACCCATCCTGATCCTTAACAAAAGGCACTAAGCGCGGCAACTGCTGCGCTTTTTGCTTATTAATCAAGCCCAATTGTATAGCTAAATACACATTTTTTTGACCGGCGTTTGCATAATTAGCAGTGGGTCATTTGTTGTTGGAGGTCCATATGGCATTAATTGATTGCCCAGCATGTGGTAAAAAAATTTCGGATAAAGCACAACTCTGCAGTCACTGTAATTTTGCAGTGGGTTCAGCGAGCAGTGAAGACATTGCACGTAAAACGGCTTTAAGCAAATATCTGCAAGCGCAAAAAATTCAAAACCAGTCGATGGTTGCCATGTTACTTTTTGTCGGTGGTTTTGGTTTTATGTACTGGGGTGATGCAGACCAAGAGGATTGGCAATTTAAAATAGCTTTTGCACTTAGTGTATTAGGTTTTGTTTGGTACATCGTTAATCGTGTGCGTTTGATCTTTGTTAAAAAATCTTCATGAGTACATTAAAACAATGAATACTGACATGCTTCTCAAGTCTATGACGCCTCAGGTTTATGAGGCTTTGCGAACGGCCGTTGAAACAGGTAAGTGGTTAGATGGCTCAGCGCTCACCCAAGCTCAACGTGAGAGCAGCATGCAGGCTGTCATGTTGTATCAAGCTAAAGTACTAAAATCAGATCAACACATGACCATTGGTGAGAATGGCGAAATTGTGCACAAGAGTCGCGACGCTTTAAAACAAGAGCTAGCTCAACAATCATTTGATAATCAAACAATAGCGCGGTTTAAACAGGATGATATTTAATCGTTTTTTTCGTTCCAAACATTTAGATCCCAAACCTCAAGTACGGATTCAAGCTATTGCAAAGCTCGACAAGCAACTGGCGGCGCAAAAAACCGTATTGCATGAACTGGCGTTTAATGATCCTGATGCTGGGGTGAGTTTAGCTGCCCTGCACAAGTTGGATAGCTTTCCGCTGTGGTACAAAATGGCTGAAACGGCGAAAGACGAACGGGTGCAAAAAAAGTCACAACAGGTGGTTGAGCAGCTGTTATTCGACGAAAGCAATACCACCCTGAGCGAAAAAGAAAAACGTAACTTCATCAGTCAATCTAAAGATCTGCGCTTGCTAGAAAAGTGTGTATTGCTGCCATGGATACAAGCCGACGAGGCCTTATGCCGACTTATTTTAAAACGCCTTGATAAACCGCAACTGGTTGAAAAGATCCTCATCGACAGCCCAAACGAAAGCTTGCAGTTAGCTCTGTTAAGTGAACTCAGTGATGAATCACAGTCTCATAAATTACTCAACAAGCTGAGTAAAAAAGCACGTTCAGCCAAGGTGCGCACAGCGGCTGGTGAGTTAAGCAATCAATGGCAACAACGCAGTCTCATTCCCGCTGCCGTAGAAAAAGATACCCGCATGGTATTGGCCAAACTGCTCGCCCTCAAAGACAGCACCGATTTACCCCATATTCAAAGCCAATGGCAAACGTTGCGTGACCAATATGCTCAGCAGGCGGCACAATTTTCTTATCTGAGCGACACAAAGGCCCATGAGTTTAGCGAAAAATGGCAAGACTTAAACCGTAAACTCGAAGCGGTGGTGGCACGTTTGCAACCTGAGTGGGAAGCCTTAGCCGCCGAGCAAGCTCTACAAGCTAAAATTGATCAACAACTTGTCCACATTGAGCAGGCCTTAGGCAACATCGATGCTCAGCTTAACGCGGCGGGCATGAGCTTGGATGAAAGCCACAGACAAACATTACAGGCAGACTTGCAAACCCACCAACAGGCTTTGCAAACTCTACTCAACGAAGCACAGATGGGTCCTCACGCTCACACGAGTATTTCTGCCTTGCTGCAGCGACTAGCCACTAAACAGGCGTCATTGGATAACCTACCTGCTTATCAACGGTGCCTCGACGAAGCACAAAGCTTATTACAACAACTCAGCGCCCTGGATTTACCCAGCGACAGCAGTCAACTCGATGCTGCCCAGCAATACCTGCGTGAGGTTAAGCAACAATGGCGTGAGATTACCGCCAAGTTTACCGACAAATTACCAAGTAACTTGGTGCAGGCATGGCAGCATCAGGTACGCCAGTGGCAACAAGCCAGCAAATCACTTAATGATAAAATTAATCAGGATGTGCTGCGTTGTCGTAATAAACTGCGGGCGATTGATAACCTGGTTTCACAAGGACGTTTCCGACTGGCGATAGATCTCTATGGTCGTGTTTGCCAGTGGTATCAAGCGTTGCCTGAAAAACAGCAAACACAGTTAGACAAAGCCTTTGCCAAAGCCAAAGAGCAGGTGGAAGATTTACAAGACTGGCAGGAATACATTGCCGCACCACGCAAACCAGCATTGTTAAACCAAGCAGAACAATTGGTTGCCGAGCCATTAGCTATCGAACAACAAGCCAAGGCCGTTAAACTCTTACGCCAACAATGGAAAAGTTTAGGGGTAATTGATAACGAAGCTGATCAAGCGCTTAACCTTGCATTTGATTCAGCCCTAGAACTGGCTTTTGCCCCTTGTCGCGCCCACTACGAGTTACAAGAGCAACAGCGTGCGGCTAATTTGCAGCAAAAAAATACTATTTTGCAACAATTGCAGCACTTGGCTGAAGCCAGTGTGCATGGCAAAGAGTTGAGCAAGCAGCTTAACCAAATTCAGCAACAATGGCGCAATGTTGGCGAAGTTGGGCATCAACAGCGACAGGCTTTGAACCAGCAGTTCCATGCCTTGTTAAGCCCGCTGAAAACCAAAGTGCAAGATATGTTCGCTAACAATGCCGAACTCAAACAACACCTGATCACAAAAGCTGAAAAACTGCTGAGTCAAGAATCGGTTCAAGACGCGGTGGAAGAAGTTAAGAAACTGCAACAGCAGTGGAAGGCCATTGAGCATGCAGGGCATAAAGCAGAAGAAGGTTTGTGGACCAGCTTCAGAGCGGCATGTGACAGCGTGTTTGCCAAGCGTCAAGCGCAACAAAATGCTGCTCTGCAAGTTGCCAATCAGCATGTGCAACAAGTAAAAACACAGCTTGCCACCAGCAAAGAGCTGTTAACAAACGCCACCACAAAGGCAGAGCTTGACGCCTTTGTTGAACAGCTAGGTAAGGTGACTGAACTGCTGCATAATTTGCCAGAATCAGTCAGCGATAAAGAGCAACAAGGCCTTAAACGGCAAGTAGCAGACATGGAAGAGCTGCACAAAAAACGTGTAAGCCAAATTCACCACGCACAAGTACAGCAGCAATATCAAACATTGTTCCATGCCCTTGAACAATGGCAGCACAAAGATTCCTTGCCAGCCGAAGCAAATGAGTTGGCCAATCATTGGCAACAGGCATTTAACGCTAGTGTCTCGGAGCACTCGCGGCATACCTTAACGATTATGCTTGAACTGTGTTTAGACAAAGCGTCACCTAATTCAGATCAAGCAAAACGTCAGGCGATTCAAATGCAAATGATGGCGGCGAAATTACAGAACGGTGAATTACCCAGTGCGGATGAATTGCTCAAACAATGGATAGCCTGTGGCCCAGTGAGCAAAACAGAACAAGCTTATTTGGCTCGGATCCAAGGTTTGTTTGTTTGACATGAGTGAGCAAGTGGGCATACGCCTCAACAAGTTTATCAGCGAGTCTGGTTTTTGTTCGCGTCGAGAAGCTGATAAGTTAATTGAGCAGGGGCGTGTCACCATCAATGGGGCATTGCCTGAACTGGGTACAAAAGTTCTGCCTGGCGCCAAAGTCGCGGTGGATGGCAAGGTAATAGCAGCCAGTGCCAAAAATAAATCAGATAGGGTGTATATCGCCTATCACAAACCTGTGGGCATTACCTGTACCACGGAACTGCATGTAAAAGGCAATATCATTGATGCGATTAAACATCCCCAACGCATATTCCCCATTGGACGCTTAGACAAGCCCTCTGAAGGGCTCATTTTTTTGACCAGTGACGGTGATATCGTTAATAAAATATTGCGTGCTGAAAACGCCCACGATAAAGAATACGTGGTCACGGTTAACCGGCCACTGAATGAACATTTCTTACATAAAATGGCCAGTGGCGTGCCCATCCTGAACACCGTGACTAAACCTTGTGTGGTGACCATGCAAAGCAAGATGGTGTTTAGAATTGTGTTAACTCAAGGCTTAAACCGGCAAATTAGGCGCATGTGTGAATACTTGGGTTTTGAAGTGGTGAAACTTAAACGCACCCGCATCATGTCTATCCGACTGGCAGGGCTTAAACCCGGAGAATGGCGGGATCTGACAGAACAGGAAATGGCCGAAATTAACGCAGCCGTGGCTAACTCTTCAAAGACAGCATCAACAGCGCGGCAGTGAATTGCCCACAATTTGTAAGCTAACTGCTATAGTAAACGCTGCAACACTTCAAAAATTTAGTCTAGCCTTATTGCCTAAACCACAAGGAAAAAAGCATGAACGATTCTCAAAAACAACAAGCCATCAGCATTTTAAACGAAATCATGGAATATGAATTAGCTGGGGTAGTGCGCTACACCCACTATTCGCTTATGGTCTATGGTTACAACCGCATACCCATTGTATCGTGGTTAAAAGGCAATGCTGCTGAAGGTCTTGCCCATGCCCATAAAGCCGGCGAGATGGTCACCATGTTGGGAGGGCATCCTTCACTTAAAATTGGTAGTTTGCTGGAAACAGAACAGCACAACATTGGTGATATTCTCAGAGAAAGTTTAGTGCATGAAAAAAACACCTTAGCGGTGTATCAGAAGCTACGTCAATTAGTGGAAGGTAGTTCCGTGGTGTTAGAAGAATACGCGCGTGAAATGATTTATTTGGAAGAGCAACATCTGGATGAAGTGAACAAAATGTTGCGCAGCCCCGGAGAAACCAAACCCTTCAGTATCTAGTCACCCCGCAATCGGCGCCTGCTTATCCCTGACGATAAGCAGGCAGCCAACTTTCGATAACAATAAACGTCTGTCACCCACCTGCGGTTTCTGTTCTTTTCCTACTTGTCACAGTGGGTAGGTAAACTTCAGTAGCACCAACACAATGCTTGAGTAACACACTGACACCGGTAAACCTATTTTTACAAAGTGTTTAAGTTTGTAATTGGTGGCACTAAAGACCAGCAAATTAGTTTGGTAACCGTAAGGCGATATAAAACTGGCGCTGGCGGCAAACGCCACGGCCAAGGCAAACGGCATCAACTCAACTTGCATAACCTGCGCAATCCCATAGGCAAAGGGAAACATTAAGGCTGCCGCCGCGTTATTAGTGACCACTTCGGTTAATAACAAGGTGGCAAGGTAGACCGTCACCAACGCAACAAATGGGCTGGTGTTAGTGACTAAGGGAGCTAATACCTCGGTAAGGTTATCAATGACACCCGCCCGCTCCAAACCAGTGGCTAAACTCAAGGCGCCGACTATCACCACAATCAAATTCAATGGCAAGTTACGTTTGATTTCCGCATTCGAGGTCACGCCGCTCACCACCAGCGCAGCCAGTAAAAATAATAAGCCGGTGGCTAAGGACAAGATAGACGTGGCGGCTAAACCAACCACCAGAAGAAAACCAAAGAGGGTGAGGTATTCTTGTTTGAGGCTTAACTTGGTCGGCATTTTCTTTTCCGACAAAATGAAAAAGTTTTTTGCTAAGTTATGGCGGCTCAAAAAATCCGGGCCGGTAGCGAGCAACAAAAAATCACCGGCTTGTAACTTAATCTCGCCTAATTTACCGCTTAAGGCTTCACCGTCGCGACGGATGGCTACCACTGCAGCATCAAACAGGGCGCGAAAGCCCACCGCTTTGAGGGTGTAACCAATGATTTGTGCTCGATTAGAGATAATCACCTCAGTGAGGTTGTCACGCAGCAGACCGTTTGATTCCGCGAATAAACTTAAACCTTTAATGTGACTGAGATTGCCCACATGTTGGATATTGCCTGTAAAAATTAACTTGTCGTTGGCTTCGATCACCAAATCGGGAGACACGGGGGTGATCAATTTATTATTACGCACCACTTCGACTAAAAACAACTCGGGTAGGTTTCGCAGATGGTTGTCTTCGACACTTTTGCCCACCAGTTCTGAATCCACCGCGACTTTGGCTTCAATAAAATAACTGGTGTACTTGCCGCTTTTATTCTCAATATCGGGTAACCAAGGGGCGAGTAAAAACATCAATAAACCACAACTTAGGCCAGCCACCATGCCATAGAGGGTAAAATCCCAAAAATTGAAGCCAGCATGGCCATGTTCAATTAAAAAGCTGTCGACAATTAAGTTAGTTGAGGTGCCGATTAGCGTTACTGTTCCCCCCAGTATGGCAATGTAGGAAAGGGGAATAAGCAGCTTTGACGCCGGATGATATTGATTTTGTTTTACCGGACCAATCAAGCTGGCAACCACCGCAGTATTGTTCAAAAGTGCAGAAGAAAAGAAGGTTAAGCCAAATAGACGCCAGTAACTTTGTCGATAGCTGGCCGTGACCAATGTGCGTCCCAATCGTTTAATCAAGGAGGTTTTGTCTACCGCATTGCTCACTATTAACAAGAGCACCAAGGTGATGAGCCCCTGATTGGTGAAATTTGTAATGATGTCTTTAATGGTCAGTTGCTGGCTGACAATCAGAATTAGTAAGGAACCCGCAAAAATAGATGAAGGCCGCTTATTGGTCGCGATGAGCGCGATAATGGTACTGGCGAAAATCGCCAGTACCAACAGTTGATTGACGTTCATAGAGCCTTGTTGTTACGAGAGTTGACTAATATCAGCAGCATTCCAATGAGGGAAATGTTTTCTGATCAAGGCATTAAGCTCAAGTTCAAATTCAGAGTGAGCATTGGCATTGCTCTGAGTATTTTGCTTGGCCACATCGATGATCATGCCCGCGCCTACCGTGCCGTTGGTGATGCGATCTATGATTATAAACGCACCGGTACTACGGTTTTTGGTGTAGGGATCACAGGCTACGGGTTGAGTTAGTTTGATTGAGCCAACGGCAATCTCATTCAAATTTAAACGCACCGCTTCTTTGTGTTCCAAAGAATTTACATCAATTTGGTATTCGATATCCGTGACACTGCCGGGCACAAACTTGGTGGCAAATTTAAAACCGTATTGCTTGTTAGGCATCAGCGGTTCTTCACTCATCCACACTAGGTTAGTGCGGTAGTGATTGCTGTGCAGGGGCAAATTGTCACTCTTAACAATCATGTCACCACGAGAAATATCGATTTCGTCGACTAAAGTCAGGGTGGTGGTAAGCGGCGTATGCACACTTTCATGCTCACCCTCGTAATTGACGATTGATTTAATGGTTGATTGTTTACCTGAGGGCAGGGCAGTGATCCGATCGCCAACCTTTATTTCACCCGATACCACAGTACCAGCAAAACCACGGAAATTTAGGTTGGGGCGATTGACGTATTGCACGGGGAAGCGGAAATCCTCAAGGTTGTAGTCATGTTCTACTTTGATATTTTCCAACATTACCATCAAGGTTTCACCCTTGTACCAAGGTGTATGTTCACTGATATTTACCACGTTATCACCCTCAAGAGCAGACAAAGGGATGAACTGAATATCAGGGATGGTTAACTGTATAGAAAACTCTAAATAGTCAGCCTTGATTTTCTCATAGACCGCCTCGCTGTAGTCCTTTAAGTCCATTTTATTCACGGCAACAATAACGTGTTTAATGCCTAATAATGATACTAAAAAGGAGTGGCGGCGGGTTTGCGTTTTAACCCCAGCCCGGGCATCGATGAGTATGATGGCCACATCACAGTTTGATGCACCAGTCACCATGTTACGGGTATATTGCTCATGTCCAGGGGTGTCTGCGATGATAAATTTACGTTTGTCAGTAGAGAAATAACGGTAGGCTACGTCAATGGTAATGCCTTGTTCACGTTCTGATTGCAGGCCATCAACCAACAAGGCCAAATCCACCCGTTCTCCGGTGGTGCCAGACTTCTTGCTGTCCTTGGTAATCGCGGCTAGCTGATCTTCAAAGATCATCTTTGAGTCATGCAGCAAACGGCCAATCAAGGTACTTTTTCCATCGTCCACACTGCCGCAAGTTAAGAAACGCAGCATGTCTTTTTTCTCGTGTTGTTCGAGATAGCCTAGGATGTCGGCTTGTAATAAGGCATTTTCGCTATTCATAATTCAGCAACTCACTAAAAAATAAGGGTTTAATACGGATTCTTTTTGATTGTAACGCAAAGGGAGGGCATCTTTGCTCAGACCCTGGGCGGGGTCAGTAATAACGGTGACCTTACCGCCAGCCGCCTCAACCACTGCCTGCGCTGCGGCGGTATCCCATTCTGATGTGGGGCCAAGTCGTGGATACAGGTGGGCGGCGCCTTCAGCCACTAAACATAGCTTTAACGAACTGCCCATGGCGATGAGCTCAGCTTCACCCCCTAAGCTATCTAAAAAAGCTTGAATTTCAGGGCTTTGATGGGAACGACTGCCCACCACTTTCCATTGTTCGTTACCTTGATGAGGGCGAGGGGCAATGGCTTTGCGTTCACCATCGGATATTTTATACGCACCTTGACCAAACACGCCCACATAGGTTTGTTTTAGCACCGGCGCATAGACCACACCAAACACCGGTTTGCCATCATCAATAAGCGCGATATTAACAGTGAACTCCCCATTTTTTTTGATAAATTCTTTGGTGCCATCCAGCGGATCAACCAGCCAATAACGTTGCCACTGACTGCGCTCTGCCCAAGATATGCTGGCTGATTCTTCAGACAAGATGGGTAATTCAGACAACGCTGTTAGGCCAGCAACAATACTGTGATGAGCTGCAAGATCGGCTTCGGTGAGTGGACTGGCATCGGTTTTTTCATAAACGCTAAAATCCTTAGCATAAATGCCCATGATTTTTGCACCGGCGGCATGGGCGATATCCACGACACCATTAATCAAACGAGGCTCAAGCATGTGCCAAATATCCTTTTAGTTGCAACAAAGCAAACAATTGCTCCGCTGACTCTTCAGCACTTTGCCCGCTGTATTCTAAGACAATCTCTGCGGCCTTAGGGGCTTCATAAGGAGAGGTGATCCCAGTGAAATCTTTGATGTCACCTTGCCTTGCCTTCTGATACAAACCTTTAGGGTCACGTTTTTCACACACTTCCAATGGGGTATTGATAAACACTTCTATAAATTCACCTGCTTCAAGCAGGCCACGGCAGTAGTCTCGATCTTCCTGGAAGGGCGAGATAAATGCAGTGATCACCATTAGGCCCGCATCCACAAACAACTTAGACACTTCACTGATACGACGGATGTTTTCTACCCGTTCTTTATCTGAAAATCCCAGATCACCACACAAGCCATGGCGCACATTGTCACCATCTAACAAGTAGGTATGTTTGTTGTGTTCAGCGAGTTTTTTCTCTAATAAGTTTGCAATTGTCGACTTGCCAGAACCACTTAATCCGGTTAACCAAATCACGCAAGGTTTTTGCTGCTTAGCCGCACCGCGGCGCTGTTTGTCGACCTCATGCTGATGCCATACGATATTGGTTGCCATTAGAAATAACCCTCCATTTTTTTCTTCTCCATGGAACCAGACGAGTCATGGTCAATCACACGCCCCTGACGTTCTGACGTTTTGGTGAGTAGCATTTCTTGAATCACAGCTGGCAGGGTATCGGCGGTAGATTCCACAGCACCGGTTAAGGGATAACAACCAAGGGTTCTAAAACGCACCGAGCGCATTTGTGGCGTTTCACCGGGATTGAGTGGCATACGATCGTCATCCACCATGATCAATACGCCATCACGCTCAACCACTGGACGTGGTTTAGCCAAATACAAACTGGGGATTTCAATATTTTCTAAATAGATGTATTGCCAAATGTCTAATTCTGTCCAGTTCGACATGGGAAATACCCGAATACTCTCGCCCTTGTTGATCTGCGAGTTATAAATATTCCACAGTTCTGGGCGTTGATTTTTTGGATCCCAACGATGGTTGTCATCACGGAACGAATACACTCGCTCTTTAGCCCGTGACTTTTCTTCGTCTCGACGAGCACCACCAAACGCCGCATCAAATTTGTATTTATTCAGAGCTTGTTTCAGGCTGGCGGTTTTCATGATGTCGGTATGTTTGGCACTCCCGTGAGTAAAAGGCCCAACATTCATGGCCACCCCTTCTTGATTGATATGCACCAACAGGTCTAGGTCATGTTTGGCGGCCATGCGATCACGGAACTCAATCATTTCACGGAATTTCCAAGTCGTGTCCACATGTAACAGTGGAAACGGGATCTTGCCAGGTGCAAACGCTTTACGCGCTAAATGCAGCAATACCGAGGAATCTTTACCCACGGAATACAACATCACGGGGTTATCAAACTCAGCGGCGACTTCCCGAAAGATATGAATACTCTCAGCTTCGAGCTGTTTTAAATGGGTTACGGTAGGTATCGAGGTCGACATATAAAGTTCTCTTGCTGGATTTAAGGTATATACCAATTAATTCTATACTTAGAACATAACATAAAATAGCCACTAGTAAGTATAAAATTTTTATGACACGGGCTTTAGTTCATCTTGGACTGATTTAGAAGGGAAGTTTCCAACGCTGAAACCTGAAAAAAATAAAATCAATAAGAAAATTGCCTGCCACCTTAGAGCATGGCAACCCTTTCGGTGGCCCAGTTCAGGGCTTGTGCAAAATGTTGCATAGCCACGTCATGGTCATAACCTAATCTTATGCATTGTTGTTCTGCTAATAGCCATTCGGCGCGTTCTAGGTGTTCACACAACTTCACGAGCTCGGCTGCTTCCCCCTGTTTTTTAATTAAGGCATCTTTCATTTCATCAGCAATGGGAAGTTTTTCCATTAACTCGCCAATATCAGCATCCACCATGGCATCAATTAACGATAACAAACCCACCAAAAACGCCGAGGAGTGTTCTGAACCTTTATGTTTGGTCAACATTAATTCATTAAAGCGCGCCCTGACTAACGACATGACAGTTAATTCAGCAGGTTTACCTTGACTAAATTGCGCCGTGAAAAGTAATGAGATAAAGCGTTTTAGCTCGGCGGCACCCAACATGACCAGGGCTTGTTTGATGGTGGCTATTTGGCTGGCCCGCTTAAAAAACGGAGACTGTGCATAACGCAACAATTTAAAGGCTAAATCAACGTCACTCTCAAAAATCGCGGTGACTTTAGCCAGGTTGGGTTCACTACTGTTGATTTCTTCCATCAGCTTAATCAAAGACATCTGTGACGGTTTGAAGGAAATCGAGCGGATCACCTCAGGTTTGCTGAAAAAATAGCCTTGGAAATAGACACAGCCCAGTGCTACGGCCTGTTGGTATTCCTCGTAGTTTTCGATTTTTTCGGCCAACAACTTAATGTGAGGGAAATCCTTAATTTCCAAGAATATCTGCTGGATTTGCTCAGGTGTAGAGAGTTGGTAATCCAATTTGATGATATCAATATAGGGAAAAAAGTGTCGCCAGAGAGGGTCATGTTCATAATCATCGAGGGCCAGCATATAGCCCTTTTCTTTTAACTCAATACACGCTTGCAATAAACGTTTACCGGGTTTGGCGGTTTCTAAGATTTCTACCACGATTTGCTCTTTGGGTAACAGCAAGGGGTAACCGTCTAGCAATGATGCTTGGGTAAAGTTGATAAAAGCCAATGTGCCCTTAGTCAGGGTTTCAAGGCCTAAGTTAAACTGCAAACCTTCAATTAATTTGGCCGTTGCCTGGTCGTCATTTATTTGTGGAAAAACGTTTTCGAGACTTTGGCGAAACAATAATTCATAAGCAAATAAGGTTTTATCCAGATTTAAAATGGGTTGACGTGCTGCATAAAAACTCAACTTTTATCCCCTTACAAACGGTGACTAGCCTTTAACATCGTTATTTTTCACTGCAAATACCTGAGCAACGCGGTGGAATGTGGTAGCGACATTGTTGTCAACTTGTTTGCCAAGCAAACTGACTACAACAATGGTAGCACTGCATACCATAAAGCCAGGAATAATTTCGTATATCCAAGCACTTGGTGCTTCACCCATAATGGTGAATGGTGCATATATCCAGAGTAAAACGGTAATAGCGCCAGCCAACATGCCACTTATTGCTGCGGCCCTTGTCATACGCACCCAAAACAAACTGATCAACACAACCGGGCCAAATGCTGCACCAAAGCCGGCCCAAGCATTGCTGACGATGGATAAGATAGAGCTATCTCGATCAAAAGCGATCAATATTGCCACCATTGCCACTAAGGCCACCGACACTCTACCGGCAATGACTAATTCTTTTTGACTTGCTTGGCGACGGAAAAACAAATGATACACATCGCCGGTTAGTGAGCTGGATGTCACCAATAGTTGTGACGAGATAGTGCTCATGATGGCAGCCAAAATGGCGGCCAACAAAAAGCCGCTGATCAGGGGATGAAACAGTAGAGTAGATAAATAAATAAAGATAGTTTCTGGGTCAATCATGCTGCCGTGTTGGCTTTGCACATAGGCTTTGCCTAATAAGCCAGTGGTAAGCGCACCAATGACGGTAATGATCATCCAGCTCATGCCTATGCGTCTTGCTGTCGCCATGTCATTGACTGAACGAATGGCCATAAACCTGACAATAATGTGCGGTTGGCCAAAATAACCTAAACCCCAAGCCAGTAACGAAATAATGCCCAGAACCGTGATGCTCTGACCGTTTAGAGCATCGGTAAACATGTTGAGATAATTATATGGCTGACTTTCAAACTGGGTCACCGTGGCACTGAGGCCGCCTAAGTCAAATAAAACCACTACCGGCACTAAGATGAGAGCCACAAACATAATACAGCCCTGCACAAAATCCGTGATGCTGACCGCAAGAAATCCACCAAATAAAGTATAGGCGACAACCACGCCGGCCGTGACATAAAGCCCAAGTTCGTAACTCATGGAAAAAGACGACTCAAATAGTTTACCGCCAGCAACCAAACCTGAAGCGGTATACAGGGCAAAAAACACAATGATCACCAGTGATGAAATTAAACGTAAGCTATGACTTTTATCATTAAAGCGATTTTCAAAATAATCAGGAATGGTAATGGCGTTATTGGCGTATTCGGTATAAACCCTGAGGCGAGGTGCAACCAAGAGGTAGTTAAAATATGCACCGATTATCAGACCTACACCAATCCAAGCACTGGATAAGCCAGAGAGATAGATTGCACCCGGCAGGCCCATCAACATCCAGCCACTCATATCAGATGCCCCCGCCGACAAAGCCATTACCTTTGGACTAAGACTGCGGCCACCAAGCATATAGCCGGCCACATCAGTGTTGGCTTGCTTAAATGAAAATAAACCGATGCCAAGTACCACGGCAAAATACACGGCGAGGGAGACAAATGTTGCGGGTTCCATGCTGTTCTCTTCTTGTTTGAATGCGAAGGCGGTGCTTAAATACGCGCACCAGATGAATCACCATGCTAACAATAGAATGAGTTTTTCTCCAGTTATATCAAGCTTTTATCTCGAAACTAAAGCCTTTTCGGCTTTAAGTTTGGGTGAATTTTATGCCGTGGCCAAGCTTCGCCAAGACGTGTTTATTTTGGATCAGCAAAGCTTTTATCAAGATTTAGATGGCTTTGATCAACACGCGCAACATTTTATGTGTTACGCCAATGCCAGCAAACAAGAACTCACCGCTTATGCCCGCTACCGCTGTTTACCGGCCCAAAATGAGGTATCAACAACGGTACAGATAGAGCGTATGGTGGTGGCTGCGCAATGGCGCGGCCAAGGCCTCGGAGAAACGTTAATGCAGGCAATGTTGCAAGATATCAACATTCGTCATGTGTCTTGTGAAGTGAGGTTGTCAGCACAGTTAACTGCGCAAGCTTTTTATCACAAATTGGGTTTTGTAAGCCAAGGGGATATCTATGACGATGGGGGTATTGACCACATCTGCATGTTCAAAAAGACAGGCTAATAAAAAAGCCGACTTAAGTCGGCTTTGTATCACTTCTGGCGTCTATGCGGAAAACACCATGTTTTTTGCCAGTTTCTCTTTCATGGCTTTAACACTCTGATCTTCCTCACCCACCACCACAATACTGGCTTTTTGCAGATTCATTGCCTCGCTCTTCCAACGACCCTCATGAAGGCTGTCAATGGCATAAGCGTCATTGTGTGGCACTACAAATACACTGACTTTACCTTGTTCACCCTGCATAACTAAATGCAAACTTTTGATGTGATTAAAATCGCAAAAGTTGGAGTAATAGACTTGGCCAACATTGCCGACTAATTCTCCACCAAACCTTGCTAGCTTTGCATTCACCTGCTGCAGAGAAATATCTTCATCGGCGCCTAAGGCATAATCTCCCTCGTGTAAGACATGGGCGATACCGTATTCACTGAGCCTTAAAATTTGGCTTTGTTGCCAAAAAATCACACTGAGGCCCACAACAAATACCACAGACGCAGCCATGGCAAACTGCCACATGTTACGTTTATGTTTTTGTTGCTGAACTTGCATGCTTTGGCGCAACAATAAACGATGGGCTAAGCCTTCTGGCACATCAATTTTGGCGGCCTGCTCCATTTTATTATTCAGCTGTTTTAATTCCTGCCAAAACGCTTGTTTTGTTGGATCTTTGGCCATGGCATCAATCACATTTGGATCATGCAGTTTTGGATCGGCCAGTAAACTACGACGAAACTCTAGATCATCCATTGCTGCGACCTCTTTGTTCATTTGCGTTCTCTAGTGCCTCTTTTACTTGGTTACGTGCTCGAAATAAGCGGGTCATCACGGTATTTTTATTTAAATCTAACTGTTCAGCGATTTCATCGCCAGAATAGCCAAATACTATCTGTAACATCAGGGGTTCTCGGTACTCTTCACTCAGGGACGCCATAATGGTGCGTAGTTCCTGATGCTCTATGGCTACTTCATTACTGAATTGTTCATCGATGACAGCCACATCATCAATATCCACTAAATCAAACTGCTTACGTTCAAAACGACGCGCGTTCTCACGGCGTAAAATGGTGATCAACCACGATTTGGCCGCTTTTTCGTCAACCAAGGAATCCAACGACTTCCATGCCCTGAGAAAGGTTTCTTGGGTGATGTCTTCGGCCACCGCTTTGTCTCTCACTAACCAATAGGCATAGCGAAAAATATCAGCGTGAAGGGCTAATACCAGGGTTTCATATCTTTTTTGTTTATTTGCCATGTCGCTAGAGACCGAGGCAGTTTGGCTTTGCTTTCGTGAAAACATAATTAATTCCCAAGGTGCGCCACAGCGTTAAATCAGCCTAGTGTTGCGCATCATTCCTATGCCTTGGGTTATTATGCGGTATTCACGAGTAACAGCCTAGTGGCAATTTATCAGATAATATCAGCACCTCTGCTCACCCTGCTTTAGCCTTACGCAGGGTAGAGGGCTTGCAATTCAACTTGCCTTGCTCGTGCCTGATATTGGCCAGGACGATAGGCTTGTAAGGCTTGTGTTAATGCCTGTGGATCCCACTTACTGGGCGTTTGACTGTATTGCGCCGCAAGCATTGCATCCACCGCCGTCTGCAACGAGGGATCATTTATTTGCCGCAGGGCGGCAGCCAAATTATGGTGTTTTTTGCCACTGATGCGACTGAGCCAGAGAGGCAGAGTCTGCTGCACTTGTTTGCTGTCGCTTTGTTTTAAGGCTTTGACCAGTTGCCCCCACAGCGCGGTATCGGCTAATTCTGAGCGTGCTGGCTGAGTGAGTGCTTGTCGCTTCTTGGCCAAGCGATGTTGCATAGCCCAAGCGAGTAGGGTAACTAACCACAAAATCAATACAGCAATACTGATATAGCGCCATTTTTCATCCACACTCGGGTTTCCTTCGGCAGGATTTTGCTGCACTTCGTTGACCTGCGTTGATAAGGCCGCTGGATCAGCTTGGTCTACCGGCAGGGTCGGTAAAGGCGCACTTGCCTGAATGTTTGCCGGTAATATTTGCAAGACTTTTTCGGGTAATACCGTGTATTCGGTTTTTTTAGTCAGCACGTTAAACCAAGGGATACGGACTTCAGGAATGACCAAGGTTCCTGCTTCACCAGGAATAATTGCGATGGATTCTTTGCGCTGAGCAACCAAGCTATTGTCGCGTTCCACTGTGAAGGTTTCTGGCTGATCTGGGTAAGTTTTCACCCAGCTTGGGTATTGACTATCGATGGCGGGCAATTGTTCTTCCACTACACCAATGGAAGTAAGGGTGATGGTGCGTGTGATCGGTTCACCAGCGTGGTACTGACTTGTATCACCTTGCCATTCTTCGTTTACCTGCACAAAATCGCTGGGTAACCAATGATCGGGGTAGTTTGCAGGAATGGGTAATACCGTTATTTTCTGGCTGGGACCAACACGATTAACCGGTGTGCTGCGATTAAAAAAGCCAAAACTTTGGCGACTGTTATCCACCACTTCACCTTCAAACAATGGCCCTTCAATGGTGAAGGTGCCACTCTGTTGAGGAATGATGGCAAAGGTTCTTTCAATGATGCGATAGCGACGTCCATCTACGATGTCATTGTATTCCTTGTCTTTGCCAATCTGGCGAATGTCGGCATTGGCCAAACTCGGATTAGCCAGGCTGCCACGTTGCAAATCTTTACCCAGAAATAACTTCACCGTGTAGCGGATCTGCTGCTGCAAGTATGCTTCATTGACATCCAACTCAGTGGTGACATAAATGTCACGCCCCTGACTGGATGAACTGGCCGACACGGGCAACACCATCAGCTCAATGGCTTGGGTCGTTTCGCCATCGACCTTAAACGCGGGAATAGTAAAGCGCCCTTGTTTGCGTGGGATCAACACGGTGGTCCAGGTGGTTGAACGGGTGGTATTGAAGTTAATCATTTGAGTTTGCGTACTCACCGAGGTACGCCCTACGACAAAGTCTTTTAACAAAGGCGAGGGGTCAAACTCAGAGCTATCCACATCGTCATTGGCGGTAACAACGAGGTTAAAAGACTCATCGGCCAATACAGGATTTTTATCGACACTCGCCGTTACAATACTTGGTTTTGCCTCAGCCAGATTGACTGAACTTAGCAAAGTGGCCATAAAAATGCTGGCCATCAACATCAATGATCTTGTTGCTCTCACTGTTACCAGTTCCTCTGTAAATTACTTGGGCTGCGCTCACGTTTACGCTGCTGTGCTTCAATTTGCATTTTACGTTTCAGTAAAAAGGCCGGGTCGTCAGGTACTCTGTTTAACAGATTTTGCATGCGCTGCATCTGTTCTTTTTGTTCGTCACTCAGTGTTTGTTGTTCAACTTGTTGAGCTTGTTGTTCCTGTTGTTGGTCTTTTTCGTTTGCTTCCTGCTCTGTTTGTTGTTGCTCTTGTTGCTCACTATTTTGCTGCTCTTGTTCTGCAGCCGCGTCTTTCTGTTGCTGGTCTTGTTGCTGTTGATCATTTTCTTGGTTTTGCGCGTCTTGAGCACTTTGTTGCTGATTTTGTTGATCTTGTTGTTCAGATTGCCCTTGGTCTTGTTGATCTGACTCTTGCTCTTGATTCTCTTGCTGCTGGTCAGATTGTTGTTGGTCTGACGCTTGTTGTTTTTGCTGTTCTTGTTGTTGCTCCAATAACTTTTCAAGCAAAGCTTTGTTGGCTTTTGCATCGGCATGATCGGGGTCGCTGGCTAAGACATGCTCATACTGTTTAATCGCTTCTTCAAACTGTTGCAACTGCGCCAAGGCATTGCCTTGATTGTAACGGGCTTCGCTCCCTTCTACTTTTGAGAAGGCTTTTACGGCGCTTTCGTAGTCTTGACTTTTATAGGCGGCGGAACCTTGCCATAAAGGATCGTTAAAGGTTTGCGCTGCCTCATCAAACTGCTGCTGTTGAAATGCTGCCAAACCTTGCTGATCACTATTACGCCACATGTCTTGCCACCATCCTGCCTGAGCTTGAGGGGTGAACACCGGCAGCAAAGTGCCAAGTAAAACGACGGTAATTAAACCACGACGAAAACTGTAGGCGGCAATGGGCAGTAATAACAGTAACAGGTAAGGCCCCATCTCTTGCCACTTGTCACCAAAATTGTCCTGTTTGGATTGATCCTCTTCTTCGCTCTCATCTTGGCTGAGCTGACGCTGATTAATCAAATAGTCGATATCACTGTTGTCTGCCTGCATGGGGGCAAAACGTCCACCACCCTGTCTGGCCAAGGTTTTTAACTGACCCATTGGCAACTTAGGTATAACAATGGCGCCATTTCGATCTTTTAATAATTCACCATCGAGCATCTTAATCGGCGCGCCTTCTTCTGTGCCCACCGCGAGAATTGACAAACGATAAGGAGAACTCGCTAAAATACCCTGAAGTTCTTGTAATTGCTGATTGTCTACGCCATCAGTGATCCAAAAAATTTCTCCTTGCTGATAGCTGGCACTTTTTAACAAATTAATCGCCGCTTGCAGTCCCAGAGCCGGATCACTGCCGGGGATGGGCATGATTTCTGGACTCAGACTCGGGATCAAAGTGGTGAGGTTTTGTCCATCCGAACTCAGTGGACTGATGGTAAAGGCATCACCAGCGTAAGCCACCAAACCTGTCTCTCCTTCACTCAGTTGTTTGACCAGATCGATGGCTTTGTATTTAGCGCGAGTTAAACGATTGGGGTTGAGGTCAGTTGCTCGCATAGACATGGTCATGTCCATCAGTACAACTTTGCCACTGTGCAGTTGGTAAACAGGTTGCGGTAAACGTTGCCATGTAGGCCCAGCCAAGGCAATAACAGTGATGAGCCAAGCGACGTTGAGCATCCACAATGGCGGTCGATTCTTTTTGCCACTGTCGTGACTAATAAGGTGTTGGTAAAGATGACCTGCTAGAACAGACTGCCACCCACTTTGTTGTTTATGCCAATGACTTAAGGTCAAACCCATTGCCAATAATGGCAGTAAGGCCCACAACCAATGTGGTCGCAAAAAATGAAACTCAGAAAATTGCTGCAACCAGTCCATCATGGGTTTACCCCTCGCGAAGTTGGCCACCAATTGCGGGTTGCCAGCAATTGCCACAAAGCTAACAACACACTGAGTGCGAGGGCTATTGAAAGCGGGTAGTAATATAACGCTTGCAAAGGGCGCATTTGTCGACTTTCTCGGGCAAAGGGTTCTAACTCATCGAGTTTGGCATAGATTTTTTGCAAAGATTCTACATCACGGGCGCGAAAATATTGGCCTCCCGTTGACTCTGCGATTTTACTCAACATGTCTTCATCAAGTTCCTGAGACGGGTTGATTTGACGACTGCCAAAAAAACTTTGCACTAACATTTTATCCGCGCCAACGCCGATGGTGTAAATCGTTACTCCATTGCTGATGGCCAATTCATTGGCCTGCTCTGGGGTAATATTGCCCGCTGTGTTCTGTCCGTCGGTGAGTAAAATTAAGACTCTGTTGGATTCTTCGCGACTCTTAAAACGTTTGATAGCCAAACCGATGGCGTCACCAATGGCGGTTTGTTCACCCACCAGACCAATTAATGATTCGTCGAGCAAGAGATTCACCGTGTCACGATCATAGGTGAGGGGCGCTTGCAGGTAAGCCGTATCAGCAAAAAAGATAAGCCCAAGACGATCGCCAACCCGTCGTTCAATAAAATCATGCAATACGTATTTTATCATTTTCAAACGGTCGACTTGGCGGCCGTTTATTTGCATATCGTCAATTTTCATACTGCCGGACAAATCCACCGCGATCATAAGATCTCGACCTTCGGCAGGAATACTGACCGGCTCACCCAACCACTGCGGTCTAGCTGCCGCCGTGACTAAGGCAACCCAGGCGAGAATGGCGATCAATACGCGCAGTTTATTGCTAGCTTTGCGCTGACCAGACGCTTCGATGCCCCCGATGATGGATGGCACTTTTAATGCCGCCGGCTGGCTATCTTGGCGCTTTGGCAGCAAGAAAAATAATAAAGGCAGAGGCAAACAAGCCAGCACCCACACCCAGGCAAACTCAAACATAGGTTTTGCCCTCCTGCTGGGTTTGCCACCACAATTGCAAACGTTGCTGAGCAGCACGCGACGGCGGGAGAGCGTGTTTTAACCACGCGTTGACCGCCCGCTGACAATCTTCAAAAACAAGATATTGTGTGCTTTTGGGCTGATATAACTGTTGTTGTAAGCCTTGCATGGCGACCAAAAATGTTGACCGCGTAGTTGTGGGCAGCGCCTCAGCCAAACAATGACTCCACGTTTGACCATGCAGTTGTTGCACTGGTAAGTCAGTGAAATAGGCCTTAACGGCGCGTTTCAGCAAGGTGTTCATGGCACTTGGCCAGTTATCCTGATCAGCCGTGATTGCCGCCAATTCTGCTACGGCCAAACGTTGGATACGATGCAAACGCCAACGGCGCACACTGTACCAACAAACAAAAACAACCAGGCCAATGCTGAGCGTAATTAGTACCCACCAACCGTAGGCTAGGGGCCAGCTGGACACATCTTGAGGAATATGAATATCTTTAAGTTCGGCAAGTGGATTGTTCATCGTGACGGCCGTGAAAATAAATTAAGTTGTTGCTCTAAAGGCAGGGCGGCGGAAATGGGAATAACCTGCACCTTACATTGTTTTAGTGTTTGTTCGATGTGTTGGAAATGCTGTTGATGCACTTCACTGTAACGTTGGGCAGTGTCTTTTTCACCCAACATGATGTGTTGTTGATTCACCCCGTCTGTCAGTGCTACCCGTTGGCTTATTTTAACCTTGGGTAATTGATGTTCAAAGGGATCGCTAATGGGGTAGGCCACCAATTCACAGTGCTTACTGAGTTGGGCCAAATGCTGTTTAGCCTGTTCATCAAGCTGACTAAAATCGCTCACCAGAAAAATTAAACTGCCTGGGTGAGCGAGGCGTCTGAGGCGGCCGCAAGCATCGGCAAAGGTCACCGCTTTGGCCGTCGGGTCGGCAGTTATTGTACTAGTAGTTGTCGCCACACCAGCATTGCTTTGCACTTTGATCAGCCCATTTAACAAGGCCAGCACTGCCTTCTGCCGAGTAAAGGGTTTGCATTCCACATGGCGTTGCTGATTAAAAATCAAACCGCCAACACGATCACTCCGCTTGCGCGCAGCCCAAGCCAGCAGAGCAGTAAGGTGAGCCGCTTGAACAGACTTAAACATCAGTTGTGTGCCAAATTGCATACTCTTGGACAAATCGGTTAAGACAAAAATAGGCCGCTCTTTTTCTTCGCGATAAAGCTTGGTGTGGGTCTTACCCGTGCGGGCAGTGACTCGCCAATCAATAGCACGAATATCATCTCCTGCTTGATAGTGCCGCGCTTCATCGAACTCCATACCACGGCCTTTGGTTTTCGCCAAATACGCCCCCGCCAATGACGCTTGCACCGTTTTGCGTGGCGACAAATTAACCAAAGCCGTTTTACCTTGGTAATACAGCAGTTCTTTGATAGATAGGTTGACCCCATCAGTATGATGGCTGTTTAACCATGTTTGAACATTGTGCATAGCGCTTCCAACCATCTATTAGTTAAGGAACAGCCACTAATTGCAATATTTTATCCAGTACTTGGTTGCGACTCACCCCTTCTGCTTCGGCTTCGTAGCTGAGGATCAGACGATGGCGTAATACATTGTGAAATACCGCCTGAATATTATCGGGGCCGACAAAATCCCGCCCCATTAACCATGCATGAGCACGTGCGCATTTATCCAGTGCGATGGTGGCGCGCGGGCTAGCGCCAAATTCTATCCATTGGGCTAATTCAGGTGAATAACGCTCAGGTTGGCGTGTGGCAATGATCAGCTGCACCAAATATTGCTCTAAAGCTGGATCAAGGTGGATTTTTAACACGTCTTGACGGGCACTAAAAATATCCTGCTGGCTCAAATTGGGCGCGGCTATTTTATTAGTATGTAGGGCTTCATCACGGGTCAAACGTAGGATTTTGAGTTCTGTTTCAGCGCCAGGATAGTCAATTTCTAGGTGCATCAAAAACCGATCGAGCTGGGCTTCTGGAAGCGGGTAAGTCCCTTCCTGTTCAATGGGGTTTTGTGTGGCCATCACCAAAAATAATTCTGGTAGCGAGTAGGTTTTGTTGCCCACCGTGATTTGCCGTTCTGCCATGGCTTCAAGTAAGGCGGATTGTACTTTAGCTGGCGCACGGTTTATCTCGTCGGCCAAGACTAAATTGTGAAACAAAGGCCCTTGTTGGAAGACAAATAAACCGGTTTCTGGTCTATATATGTCGGTGCCCGTTAGGTCAGCTGGCAACAGGTCGGGGGTAAACTGCACACGATGGAAGTCACCTTCTACCCCTTTAGCTAAGGCATTCACTGCGCGGGTTTTGGCTAATCCCGGCGGCCCTTCTACCAATAGATGACCATCGGCTAATAGCGCTAATAAAAGATTCTGAGTTAAGGTCTGTTGCCCCACAACTTGGCTATCTAAATAATCTTGTAATTGCGAAAATTGTGCTCTTGCCATGGTTATTAAGGTGTCCTTATTACTGGAATATGAGAAGACATAAGGCCTAGGTCAGCCTAGGCACATTAGTGACAATGCTACCTTATATAGGGTTCCCCATCAGAAAAACAATGTTACAAAGTCTCTTTATCCGTGAATTGTTTGGCTACACTATGGATGCACATAAACCAGCAGATTATTAGGCTGTACAACTTGAAGTACGGCAAAAAATGCGACTTATTGGGCGATACTTGAACAACTACTATGATGACTGTACAATCCGTCGCTCAAAACAGGTCAGACCACTAACGTGTGATAGAAAGAGGGTTACCCATGACAGCAAAGCAAAATCTTACCACCAGACAAGGCGAGCGCATTGCCATTGTGGCGGGCTTACGTACCCCTTTCGCCAAAATGGCGAGTTATTTTCATGGTGTACCCGCCGTTGATTTAGGCAAGATGGTCGTCAATGAAATGTTGGTTCGCCACAATCTTGATCCACGTGAAGTAGAGCAGTTGGTCTATGGTCAAGTGGTGCAAATGCCAGAAGCACCCAATATTGCCCGTGAAATCGTACTCGGCACAGGGATGAATGTGCATACCGACGCTTACAGTGTATCCCGTGCTTGCGCCACCAGTTTTCAATCTACCGTGAGTATTGCCGAAGCGATGATGGCCGGCAATATTAGCGTGGGTGTAGCCGGTGGGGCTGATTCAACCTCGGTATCACCCATTGGTGTATCTAAAAAGTTAGCGCGCGCTCTCACTGATTTACAAAAAACCAAAACCCTCGGGCAAAAATATCAAGTCTTAAAAAAGCTCGGCATCAAAGATTTAATGCCTGTGCCCCCTGCGGTGGCAGAATATTCCACTGGTTTGTCTATGGGGCAAACGGCAGAACAAATGGCCAAAACCCATCAAATTAGCCGTCAAGCACAAGATGAGTTAGCGCATCGTTCGCATACCCTAGCCGCACAAAGTTGGAATAAAGGTAAACTGGCAAATGAAGTCATGACCGCTTATGCGGAGCCGTATAAAGGTGCATTGGAGCGTGATAACAACATTCGCTTTGATTCGCAACTCGAAGGCTACGCCAAACTACGCCCTGTATTTGATAAAAAACACGGTACGGTGACCGCCGCCAATGCCACACCACTCACTGATGGGGCGTCTGCGATAATCATGATGACCGAAAGCAAAGCCAAAGCCTTAGGTTATAAACCCTTAGGTTATTTGAAAAGTTATGCTTGGGCAGCGATTGATGTATGGCAAGACATGTTGATGGGACCATCTTACGCTACGCCTATTGCCTTAGATCGTGCCGGTATGACCTTGCAAGATGTGACATTAATTGAAATGCATGAAGCCTTTGCCGCACAAACCCTGGCCAATTTAAAAATGTTTGCCAGTGATAAGTTCGCTCAAGAAAAACTGGGTCGTGCAAAAGCAACCGGCGAAGTCGACATGAGTAAATTTAATGTCATGGGCAGCTCGCTGGCATATGGTCATCCATTTGCGGCAACCGGCACGCGTATGATCACGCAAATGTTAAATGAATTAAATCGACGTGGTGGCGGAACAGGCTTGTTGACAGCTTGTGCAGCGGGCGGCTTAGCCGCAGCCATGATAGTTGAAACAGAATAAGGGCCAGCTAATGACACAATCTAATCAAACAGCACAAACTAGCAATAGCGCTTTCAGTCTCAGTGTGCGCGAAGATGGTATTGCCATTCTGACCATGGACGTACCAGGCGAGTCGATGAATACTCTTAAAGTGGAGTTCGCGGCGCAAATAGAAACGGTACTGCAACAGATCAAAAGTGACAGTAAAATAAAAGGTGTGGTACTTGTTAGTGGCAAAGCGAATTCATTTGTCGCTGGCGCCGACATCAGCATGTTGGCTGCTTGCCAAAGTGCAGAAGACGCAGAAGCCATTGCCGCCGGTGGTCAAGCGATGTTCCAGCAAATCGAAGACATGCCACAAACTTTTGTTGCTGCCATTCATGGCCCGGCCTTAGGTGGGGGCTTGGAATTGGCCCTAGCCTGTCATTATCGTGTATGTAGTGATGATGCCAAAACTCAGCTGGGCTTGCCTGAAGTACAACTCGGTCTATTGCCGGGTAGTGGTGGCACTCAGCGTTTACCAAAACTCATCAGCGTACAACAAGCCATGAAAATGATGCTGACTGGCGCGTCGGTGCGTGCTCAACAGGCTTTGAAGTACGGTATTGTTGACGACATGGTGCCACATTCTATTTTACTCGATGTAGCCATTGGTCTGGCAAAAAAACCAAAACCTCAGCGTAGTGCTGCAAAGTTAGATGTCATGGGTAAGTTTTTAGAACGAACCGGACTTGGCCGCAATCTTATGTTTAAGCAAGCTCGCAAACAAACACTAAGCAAGACCCAAGGTAATTACCCTGCGCCCATGTTGATCATTGACACCATCGAAACCGGACTAAACCAGGGCAGCAAAAAAGGTCTGCAAGTGGAAGCGAAAAATTTCGGTAAATTGGTGATGTCACCTGAATCAGCGGCCTTACGAAGCTTATTTTTTGCCACCACACAGATGAAAAAAGAGTTGGGTGTGGAAGGGGTTGCCTCAGCAAAATTAGCAAAAATAGGTGTGCTCGGTGGTGGTTTAATGGGTGGGGGCATTGCATTTGTGACTGCAACCAAAGCAGGCTTAGCCGCCAGGATCAAAGACATCAGGCCAGAAGGCATCGCAAATGCCATCAAATACAGTTACGACTTACTAAATAAAAAAGTTAAACGTCGTTTTATGAACAAGGCGCAAATGCAAAAACAACTGGCATTATTAACCGGCTCGGTGGATTACAGTGGTTTTGGCGATGCGGATGTTGTGATTGAAGCGGTATTTGAAGACTTAGCGTTAAAACAGCAGATGGTCGCTGATGTGGAAGCCAATTGTGCCAAGCATACGATTTTTGCGTCTAATACGTCTTCTATTCCGATTACGCAAATTGCTGCCAAGGCACAACGGCCTGAACAAGTAATAGGTCTACATTACTTTTCACCCGTGGATAAAATGCCTTTGGCGGAGGTCATTGCCCATGCAACGACTTCAGACCTCACCATTTCAACCACTGTTGAATTAGCCAAGCGTCAGGGTAAAACACCCATCGTAGTTAAAGACGGTGCTGGCTTCTACGTCAATCGTATCTTGGCGCCTTACATGAACCAAGCGGCTGAAGTGCTGTTGATGGGAGAGCCAATTAATAATATCGACAAGGCTTTGGTTAAATTTGGTTTTCCTGTTGGCCCCATCAAATTGTTAGATGAAGTGGGCATCGATGTAGGTTCAAAAATATCGCCGTTTTTACAAGCTGAATTTGGTGAGCGTTTTGCGCCGGTGGCTGGATTTGACAAAGTATTGGCAGATGATCGTAAGGGCAAAAAGAATAAGCGTGGGTTTTATCTGTACAGCGGCAAAAAACCTGGAAAAGATGTCGACGAGTCTATTTACAGCTTATTGGGGATTACCCCGAATAGTACATTAAGCCAAACTCAAATCGCCGAGCGTTGTGTATTAACCATGCTAAACGAAGCCGCCATGTGTTTGCATGAGGGCGTGATACGCTCGCCACGCGATGGTGACATTGGCGCTATTTTTGGTATTGGTTTCCCGCCATTTTTAGGTGGTCCTTTCCGCTATATGCACACCTTGGGCATAACACACGTTGTCGCGCGTCTTGAGCATTATCAAGGCCTGTATGGCGATAAATTTGCACCTGCAGCCTGTTTGAAAGAAATGGCGGATCAGGGACAAAGCTATTACTGATGTTTAGCCTTAAATAACAAGTAGGGTAAAAGGTATCGTGCTTGTATGCCATCTTTGATACATCAAGAGCATGCAGGCTTTAAGTAGTGAGGTTAATATGATCGTTTATTGTATTTGTTCGGTGGTTTTTAGTTTGTTGTATTACGTGCAGGGATTCAAAAGCGGGCTAACAGCAAAGAAGTGGGCCATGGCAGGGCTGATTTTCGGGCCGATGTTATATCCGCTTTTTCGTGCGCAAAAACGCTTGTATTTACATCGCGCGAGGGGTTTAAACAGCGTGGTGATACTGGCCTAATCGAGACTCACGATAACGTCATAAAGAAAAAGAGAGCCAGGCTCTCTTTTTTAATGTCAACTCAGTGAAAAGCACTGATTTTGAAGTTTCATCCTTAAAAACGTACGGTACCAGCTCTCACTCCGTAAAAACGCACTGTACCGGCTCTAACGCCATTTTTAGTGGTGTCTTGTACAGTTGTGGTAGTAGTTGCTTCAGTTTTCACTGGAGCTTGTACACTTTCAACTGCATTTACCGCTACAGGTGCGGTGGTGGCTAGTGCTACGGCTACTGCATAAGCTTTCAACATCTTGCTTTCCTCATTTTTTGATTATTGACGTATGTGCTGACATATTTTTGTCAGTCTATGTCGTTATAGCCAAAACTATGCCAATACTGTGAGGAGAACAAATTTTCGCAAAATAACGTGCTTTTAAAACCAATTAACTGCAGACGAAATTTATAATAAGTTATTGATTAATAATTAAAAAACTAACCGTTGTACATGATCTTGTTGAGTTCAAAATTTTCACGCAGTAAGCGCTCAAAGCGGGGAGAATTAAGGGGTTTACTGTAGAGGTAGCCTTGAATCATTTCACATTTATAACGACGTAAAATTGACAGTTGGCTTTCATGCTCGACACCTTCTGCCACGACTTTAAGACCTAAGTTGTGGGCAATGGTAATAATTGCCTGCGCCATATGGCGATCTTCACTGGTGGTAGCGATATCATCAATGAAGGCTTTATCGATTTTCAAAGTGTTAATGGGGAAGCGTTTTAAATACGCTAGGGATGAGTACCCTGTGCCAAAGTCATCCAAGGCCAAGTGGATACCCCGTTCGCGTAAGCGCTGCATCATTCGTAGGGCGCTCTCTGGGTTTTGCATCAAAGTGCCTTCGGTTATTTCGCATTCTAAATGCAGCGGTGACAAACCAACACGTTGCAAAATCGCCATGATACGGTCATCCAGGTCTGGCAACTCAAATTGACGCGCCGAAATATTCACGGCAACACGACCAGTAAATAAACCCGCATCCACCCAACGTTTGGTATCTTCACACGACTTACGTAGCACTACTTCACCAATATCAACAATTTGCCCGGTTTCTTCTGCAAGGGGAATAAATTGTGATGGGCTGACTATGCCTTTTTCTGGATGCTCATAACGTACTAATGCTTCCATACTGACTAGTTTACCAGAGGCAATATCAACCTTGGGCTGATAGAACACCGTGAATAAATCTTCTTTTAAACCATGTCTGATGAGGTTTTCAATTTGCAGTTGACGCACCGCATTTTGGTTCATTTCGCCGCTGAAAAATTGGTATTTATTACCCCCAGCGTTTTTTGCAAAATACATGGCCGTATCTGCATTTTTCAGCAATTCTTGGGTGCTACCGCCGTCTTCTGGGAAAAACGCAATACCGACGCTGGCGCCTAAAACAAATTCTTGTTTATTAATCAAGAAGGGGCGAGCCATGCTATCGAGTACGGTTTGTGCGAAATGGGTCACACGGTGTACGTCAGTGGTTTTATCGATGAGTATGCTGAACTCGTCTCCACCCAGTCGGTAGCAGGTGGAATCTGTGCCAGCGATACGCTGTAATCGTTTGGCTATTTGCTTGATCAGGATATCACCAGTCTGATGGCCCAATGAGTCGTTAATTTTTTTGAAATTGTCCATATCCAAACAAAGTAGGGCGTGATGAGTATTACGTCTGACAATGTTGTTATGGCTGGCTTGAAAAAATGATCGATTCGGTAATTCAGTTAGTGGATCAGTATTGGCCAGTTTAAGCAATTCTTTTTCGGTTACCTTGCGTGTGGTGATGTCAGAGAATACCCCCACGTAGTGACTGGTTTTACCGTCTTCATCATGGATGGCATCAATATTGAGTTCCATCTCGTATTTATCGCCGTTGGTACGGCGCGACTCTACCTCACCAAACCAATTGCCTTTTTGCCGCAGAGCTTTTTTCACTTCTTCAGTAAAGGCCCCAGGGTATTGATGGAAGGTGAGATAGCTAGCAAGCGCTTGTTCACGAGTTTCGCCAGTATATTTGCAATAGGCATTGTTCACAGAGATAAATTTAAAGCTCATGTCGGTTATGAACACGCCATCAGAGATGGTCTCGATAGACCGTTTGAACAGCTTGAGTTGCTCTTCAGCAGATTTCAAATGGTTGATATTTTTTAAGGTACCAGTCATCCGTTGCGGTTGATTATGGTTGTCTCGGTTAACCACTTTGCCACGATCAAGTAACCACACCCATTCGCCTTTGTAAGTCTTGGCGCGATACGTGACTTCGTAGTGTTCGGTTTTATTTTTTAAATGTTCGCGCAAGGCTTCTTGCACGCGGGTAATATCATTGGGGTGTATATTGGCTTCATAGGCTGAATTGACACGAATATCATCTTGCGGGAAATCTAAGGTTCCCCATGTATTCGACCTAAATACTTGCCCTTGATAGATGTCCCAATCCCACAGCTCGTCACCACTGCTCCATAACGTGAGTTTTAAACGTTCTTCGTTTTCTTGAATTGACTTACGAATGGCGTTCCTTGCCCGGGATTGTTTGAACCAATAGAGCAACAGTAATACAGTCAAGACGGCATATAAAATCAGCGCATTCTGGCTAAACCAAGGAGGCGGTGCAATGTTGACAGTTAAACGTTTCTCCGCTGACCACGGGCCATTGCCAGTGCGACTTTGCACCACAAATACGTAATGACCAAAATCCAAATATGAAAACTCTGCCTTACGTGGTGAATCTTTGTCGGTCTCAATCCACTTGTCTGATAAGCCTAGTAACTGATAGCGATATTTTACTGCATCGGGATCAACCGGGTTAAGTTTGGTGAATTTAAAACTTAACATGTAGGCATTGTACGGTAAGTTAATTTCACTCGTTGTGGTAATAGACTCTCGTAAAGGGCTGTTATCTGAATGCACAGTAGTGGCTTTATTAAAAATACTCAGTTGCGTGATCATGGGGGCGCTGTCGGGGCGCGCAGCTTCTTTGTCACTGCTTAAGTTGTTAGTGCTGAGTTCTTCTGGGTCAAATAACAAGAAACCGTTGGTACCACCAAACATCAGTTTATTTTGTTTGGTGAGCAAGCCTGAGCCTTCATTGAGTTCGTTGAATTCGAGTCGCTCTGGCGCGATATTTTGAATGACCTTGCCTGAAGTGAGTGAAACCTCATCGATCCCGGCACTGGCATAACTCAACCAAAGACTTCGGTTGAATACCAGTGCCTTCAGTACTTGATCACTGGCCAAACCTTGCGCTTCATTGAGATGAAGCAATATTTTATAGCTTTGTTTATCAAGTTTTATCACCCCATGGGTAATGGATGACAGCCAATAGCCATCGTCTGTTTCAACTACAGACGTAAAGTTGGGTACTTGGTTATCAATATTGAGAATGAGATGGTTAATTTGTCCTGACTTGGCATTGTACAAGACCATACCTAAATTGGTGGCCAACCAAACTTGATCACTGTTGTCTTGAAACAGGGGATGAATGACACGCAAAGAAGGATTGGGAAGGGCTATCTGCGAGAGTGTTAAGTTAGATAAATCAATAGAGATTAACTCTCCGGCCACTGAGCCTATCCATACTTTGCCACCAAACAAACTGATTCTTTCAATATTTTGACCTGGCATAAAACTGCTAATCAGTTCAAGCTTTTGTCCGTCAGTTTGTGCATAAACAAATAAACCACCACTGGTTGCTACCCATATTCTATTTTGCTCATCAATCAGCAAATTCCAAATATTGTGCTCATAGTCGGTGAGATAGTGTGTGAAGCTGTAATCGTAAGGACTGAAGACATTTAAGCCTGCCGTTTGGGTAGCAATCCAGATGTCACCTTTTGCATCTTGTTCAATGGCCCACACAATATTGCCAGAAAGGGCATTATTTGCCCCTGATTTTTGAAAATGCTCAACACGTGCGGTTTGAGGGTTGTGTTTATAAACGCCCCCTGAGTATGTGCCCAACCAAAGCGTATTGTTTGAATCGACAAAGGTGTCGTAAATGAAACTGGTTTGCAGACCAAAATTAAGGTTATTTTTGTCATTAATGGAGATAACAATATTGTTAATGTCATCTAAGATACTCACCCCGGTAGTGGTACCAAACCAAAAACGGCCAAGATGGTCCTGACTGATACTTCTGACTTCATTACCTACAATTGAGGGCTGACTTTGTGTGGTAAACCTACGCATCGATTTTGATTCTTCATTGTAGGCAAATACCCCTTCATTGGTGGCGATCCAATAGGTGTTGTTGGTTTTGCTGATATCAAATAAATAGCCAGCAGGTAATACAATGTTCCACGGATTGGGTTTGGCTAAGTCGTATAAGATATTGCTGTCATTGTCTAAGATGAAAATACCGTGGCCCATACTGCCAATCCAGGTTTTGTCAGGTTCACTGAAAATAAATTTAATTTCAGGGGGCAGGGCCGTATTACGCGTATTAACGATGAAAAATCGATTTTTGACGCTATCAAACTCGTACAAGTTTTTATCATCTGCCACTAACAACTGGCCGTTTTTATTCAGGGCGAGGGTGTAAATATTGTCGTTAAGCAGGTCACTATTGTCTTTGGTATAAACGGTAAAATTGTCTCTGCGCTCATTAAATTTTGCCAAGCCAGAATCGGTACCAACCCATAGATTGCCTGCGCTATCGATTAAGAGTTTTTTTACAAAATTATTGGGCAAAGATTGCGGGACTTTCGGATCGTGCAAGTAATCGACAAATTCATGTCCGTCGAAGCGATTTAAACCTTCGAACGTTGCAAACCACATAAAACCACGTTTATCTTCAACGATATCGGTGACGTTGTTTTGCGAGAGACCTTGGGCTTTGGAAAAGTTCTGAAATTCAGTATTTTGTGCAAAAACGTTTGCTGCGAGACAGAGACCCAACGAGGCAAAAATTAGAAGGCAGCGGAAAAATTTAAAATTGCAATTATGCACATCACACCCGTGGTAGTTCGACTACCTTGATTTTATTAGAGTATATGGTTTCACCTCCTTGTCACCACACCGCTAAATATGCCGAAAATTGTGCTTTGTCACAAGCATTTAGTTGGTAAAACCTAAGGTGCTGCATTGTTTTTTAACGCTTTCTGGTATTAATTGCTGCTTTATTGATCAGTTCATGTATTCACTACTTTTTTTGAACATTTCAACGGATTCAATGATGGCGTAATTTTGTTCGTTGTTACATTGTTTTTGAGTGGTGCATAAGAGAATTATCTCACCAAAGTGTTGAGACAACGCTAAGGCTTTGGCAAACGCAGCGAGATCAGCAAAGGTCAATTGCCTGAGACACTCAGTCATTTTTTGATGGTGTTGGAAATGATAATCTTTGTGACCAATTGCCACCCAGAAACGTTGACTGCGCATATTTGGATGCGTGTCTGGTTCATTAAATTGGCGAATTACAGCGTTACACAAAGACGGCCAAACGCCCTGATATTTATCGATTTCGTTGGCAAGCTGCATGAGAAATTGTTTGATGGCTGTGACTAAATCATGTGCTTGTTGATTGGGAGACTGAATATACAAAGCAATGCCTGGATGTCGGTTATATGGCAAGTAACCACTACCCACTAAGTAACCCAGCTGTTTTTCTATACGTAACTGATTAAAAAATGGCGCGGCAATTAATTGCTCAAACAAAATGATTAACGCCACATCTCGAGTGCTTGCACTGGGGGCTTGCAGATAAATGACGGCTGCTTCGTCAGGATGCTGGCATTCAACCACATGCAGCTGTGAAGGTCGACTGCGTAAATCGACTAAGCCTTTGAATATTGGATCGTTTATCTGATGTTGGGCGCGAAAATGACGCAATTTTGTGAACACCTCTGAAGTATCGTTGAGGTGCCAATTTCCATACATCATGCCTTCTAAATGAAAGCTTTGGAGTAACTGTGTCTTGGCCTCTAATACAGCATCCAAGTCTGCATTTTGCATGATGTTTGCCATATCGATGGGGGCAAAATTATGTTGTTGCAACAACACCGACAAACGACTAAATAAACGGTTAATGGGTTTATTCAACAAGCTATTACACAGACCTTGATACTGACTCGCCTTGACCTGTTGAAAGCTCTGTGAGAACTCCTCGTGCAATACAATTTGACTTAATAATTGTGTGCAAAATTCTAACTGATTGTTGCTAAAACCACTGGTTTGCAAAGAAAAACCGCCTTGATGAGGATAAAAATGAAAATGCATGCCGGCTAAGTTTGCTTGGTAATAATGCTGTTGTAATTTTTCATTCAATAAGGCCACCCACAAGCGTTTATAGGTGGCCATTTCAATCCCATTTGCACTGGCCGCACAGTCGAAGGTGAGATAACAATCGCCTTTTGGCTGCAAAAAGGTATGGTCTTGCCCATACCAAATTGCCAAACCAGCTTCGTCTACTAATTGGGTTGGCAAGGCATAAACCTGTTGTAAGGGTTTTAATTGGGTGAGGTCCTGCAAATATGGATTCGCAGTGGGCAAAACCATGTTTTCAGCGACCTGCGAGGCATGATATTTTGCCAGAAGATCTTGGTCTATTGGCGAAATTTTATAAGGTGTATGGTACCACTTCGCCACGGAGTCGGTGGCCTGGTCTGCCTGAATTATTTTCAGTCGCATGTTGGTTGGCGTGAAATATTCCAACATTGACATACACAAGTGTTGTGACGGCTGGTCAAGCAGGCTCTCTCCCAACAACCAATGTTCAGGGGCATACTCAAACATGCCATGGCTTAGGCTGAACACTTCATCGATACTTTTTACTGCTTCCCCAAACTGTCCATTTAGGTGACTTAGCTTAGCCACTTCTTCTATTCGCCAGGTGGCGATGCCTTCCGTTTTTAACAGCTTGATAAACGCAAACGTAGCAGTGACTATTTCCTCAATATTCGCTGCGCCTTTCGCGGTTAACTGTAAATTGATATTGAAGTCTTTGAAATTACTGCCTTCTACGCCACCACCAGCACTGAGGCCAATCGCCCAATCTTGTTGCTTGAGGTAGTTCAATAGACTGCCCCTACCTTCATCACCAATGATGTGGCTGAGCACCGTGAGAGGTTTACTGCGATATAATCCCACCTGGCTAGGCAGTGCAAATGTAATGATTAAACGTTGCGCTGAATGAATGGGCTCAATCTTAATTTCCACACCCAATTGGTGGGGCAAGTACAGGGGCGGCAACTCTTGCGCAAGCGTTTCATCAGTATTCATCCAAGTAGAAAAATGATGTTCAATTAACGCTTTAATGTCGTCAATGGCAAGGGGGCTTACCAGACACAAACACGCATGACGAGGTTGGTAATATTGCTGATGAAGTTCAATTAACTTTTGCTGCAGTTGAGCATGAGAAAACGCTGCAAACGTTTCAATATTACCAACAGAAAACTTACTAAACGGATGCTTGGGATGGCATGTTTCTTTGTGAACTTGATAGAGGCGCCGCAGATCATCTTTTTGTTTGAGTTTAAATTCAGCGTCAATGGCTGAGATCTCAGCTTGAATGTCTACTTCGTTAAGCAAAGGTAAAGTTAACATGGCGATAAATAGTGACAGTGCTTCGCCTAAGAATTCAGGCATGCAGTCAAAAAAATAGCTGGTAAATTCAGTGCCTGTTGAGGCGTTGATGGTGCCACCCCGCTGGGCGAGTTGGTCTGCAAGACCATTAGCAGTTGGATCTTTTTGGTTACCTCTAAATAGCACATGTTCGAGTAGGTGACTCAAACCTTGGCAGTCCCAAGGATCATTAAAATGACCGGTTTGTAGCGTCAGTGCACAAGCACTTTTATGGCAGTTTGCATCCGACACAATCAACACCCGCAGTCCATTTTTTAGGGTTAAGGTAGCGTGTTGACGCGTGGCGTTTGCAGCAGTAGGCAATGTGGTTTACCTCTTTATAAAAATACATCAAGCATAAACTAAATTTTTGTGAGTACAGATTTATATCTGATTAATTTGCTATATTATTCACTCAAAATCAGTAGTAATGAATTCTATGAAACTTATTGTGATGCGCCATGGCGAGGCTGAAGCGCAAAATACTTCAGATAAGACCCGAAATTTAACCGAATATGGCATACAGCAAGCAAAAAACGCAGGTCATTGGTTAAGTAAAAATTTTGCTGAATTTGCGCAACTTGATGCCGCAATAGTGAGTCCTTATAACCGTGCACAACAGACTTTTCATGCCCTGGCGAGCGCGGTGAAGGTCAGCAATGTCGTAACGGCAGTAGAATTAACCCCCAATGCAAAAGTGCAAAAAGTGCAAAAACTGCTGTTTAATTTTTGCAACAGCAGACCCAATACCCAGAGTTTACTGCTTGTCAGTCACATGCCGCTGGTTAGCTATGTGCTTGATGACATTCTCATGACACACCAAGCCAATCTTTTTGCTACCTCAAGTATGGCTATTATCAATTATGATATTGAACGGGGAACGGGCAGGCTGCTTCAGTTTTACCATCCAATGAGTGAACAGCAAATTTCAAAGTAAGCTTTAACTATCGTCAAAATTGACCGATAACGTGGAGATGAATACAAAATCCTTACCAGCCTATTTGCAACAGGTGCTTGAACACCATGTTGCCCAATCTCAACTGACTCAGGACGCTGAGCTGCAGGAGATTATGGTGGGCCTGCAAAGCTTAAATGAAAAAGTTGAGTTGCTGAAAAATAAAATTAAACAGAACAGAATGCGCATAGCCCAATAACCCTTGTTATTTGGTTTAGGTCTGTAGGCATTTTAGTATTTTTTTGTGTCTGCTGTCAGGTGTGAAGCGCCGCAGCGCGGCGCTATACTCTGCTTGTAGCTATACTCTGCTTGTATTAGCCTGATAGTGAGCTGGCATCTTTACCCGATTCTGCTCTGAACAGTCTCGGCATTACTCTTACCGTTTTCACCATATTGTCTTTCATTTCGATAATTTCGATGGGGTAGCCGGCTAAGCGCAAACTTATATTGGCTTGTGGAATGTCTTCAAGATATTCCAGAATTAAGCCGTTCAGGGTTTTGGGCCCCTCAGTTGGGAAGTGCCAATCTAGCTCTTTGTTTAGTTCACGCACGTTGACACTGCCGTCAATCAACACGCTACCATCTTGTTGAACGTTAGCTTCTTTACTGTGGTCGGGTAAAAAACTGGTAGTGAAGTCACCAATGATTTCTTCGAGTATATCTTCAAGCGTCACTAGACCTTGGATATCACCGTATTCGTCCACCACTAAACCGATGCGCTCCTTGGCAGCTTGAAACTTGTACATCAAGGTATGCAAGGGAGTGGATTCAGGCGTGAAGTAAATTTCGCGCACCGCCCGTAATAAACTGGCTTTAGTAAATTGATCTTTTGACAACAACCGTAATGCATCACGTACGTGCACAAAACCAACTGCGTCATCGATGCTGTCACGGTATAACAACACTCTGGTGTGCTGGGCATTAACAAGCTGGCGCTGTATATCTTTCCAATCATCATTGATATCAATTGCCACAATATCGCTGCGCGGCACCATAATGTCTTCAGCAGTGACTTTTTCTAAATCTAAAATGCCGACTAACATGTCTTGGTGTTTTTTGGGGATCATCGCGCCCGCTTCGAATACAACTGTGCGCAACTCCTCTCGACTGAGGCTATCGCCGGTTCCATCGGCTGGTCGAATACGAAACAAAGCCAAGATGCTGTTGGTGATCATGTTAATTAAATACACCAAGGGATAGAGCATCATCATCAAGGGTAGCAAAATGATAGAAGTGGGGAAGGCCACTTTTTCTGGATACAAAGCAGCCAAAGTTTTTGGCGTTACTTCAGCAAACACTAAAATAACAAAGGTTAATCCAAAGGTCGCAACCGCTAGGCCCCAAACGTCACCAAATAGACGGATGCATACTATCGTCGCGATGGCCGATGCACCGATGTTGACTAAATTATTGCCAATTAATATCAGGCCAATAAGGCGGTCGGGACGTTGTAGTAATTTTTGTACCCGAATTGCCCCTTTATGCCCTTCATTTTCTAAGTGTTTTAGGCGATACCGATTAATCGACATCATGCCGGTTTCGGAACTTGAGAAAAATGCGGAAAGTAAAATGAGAATACCCAGAAGGATTAATAAACTACTGGTGGATATGTCGTCCAACTAAAAACTTCCTATCAACGTGGTGGATCAAGACTGTAAGGGCTATCGAAGCAGTATTCAAGAGGCATTTGCGTAGAGCGTCGCAGATAGGCTCAATTTAAAATAAACTCGCGCACAAAGCGGCTACCAAAATAGCCCAGAGTCAACAAAAATGAACCGACTATCGTTGCACTAATGACTGGCTTTCCACGCCAGCCAAATTTTATGTGGCCAAATACAATCACACTGTAAATTAGCCAAGCCATTATCGATAAAACGGTTTTATGTGCTTGTTCTTTGGCAAACATATTATCCAAAAACATAAAACCACTGATGAGCGAGAAGGTTAACAATACCGTTCCAACCATTAACAGCTTGAATAAAATTCCTTCAACTACCATAAGCGGGGGCAATGATGAATGTAGGAGTGACGCTTTTTTCTCCTTCAAACGTACATTAATGTAGGCCAATTGAAGCGCATACAAAAAAGCTATACTCAAACATGCATAGGCGAGCAGAGCAAAGGTAATATGGATGATCAAGGCCGGCTGAATGCTGTAGTGCATTAAATGCTCATCAGGCAGCAAGGGGTTAACCAGAATAACTAGCGCACTGAAGCTAAAAACCACGGGCAACAAAATAGTATTGGGCAGTTTAAACGAGGCCAGCACCATGGTGACGCTTATCAGCCAACTGACCAGCGATGCCACATTCAACATGCTCATGTTTTGCCCTGGTTCTAATATCACAAGATTGAACAAAATAAAGCCGTGCAATACCAACGCTAAGCCAGCCACAGGTAGTGCAAGACGTTTTTTCGGTCCGTGATGATCAAATAATCCTGTCACAATGATGGCAGCGGCAATACTATATAAACCAAAGCAAATAATATCCAAAAGCATTTTGTAATTTCGCCTCACAATCGAACAGAAATCTCTGGCATAAGCTGCCTGTTTGTCTCGGTCAATATGCCAGTAAGCTACCCTATTTGGCAGCAAAACCTACCATCTAAATTAACACCATTGGCACACTGATGACAGATCTGAGTAAGGAAACAATTTTTGTTGCCCTGTGCAAAAGTTGCCACTGTGGTAATGCAGTGATTCTTATCTGATGTCTAATTCGTTATACTCGCTGTAATTTTTTGACAGCTAACACAAACTAGGTAAGTAGACTGACATGTTTGAAAATCTCAGCGAACGTTTGGGCGCCACCCTCAAAAACATCAGCGGCAAAGGCCGACTGAGTGAAGACAATATCAAAGACACCTTGCGTGAAGTGCGCATGGCTTTATTGGAAGCAGACGTAGCGCTGCCTGTGGTGAAAGGTTTTATTGCTCAAGTCAAGGACAGGGCGCTGGGTATTGAAGTATCCAAAAGCCTAAATCCAGGGCAAATGTTCATCAAGATCGTTCAATCTGAACTTGAAACGGTGATGGGCAGTGCCAATGAAAAACTGAACTTGGCCGCACAACCCCCAGCCGTTGTGTTAATGGCAGGTTTGCAAGGGGCAGGTAAAACCACCAGTGTGGGTAAACTTGCCGCTTTATTAAAACAACGTGAAAAGAAAAAAGTACTGGTGGTGAGCACCGATGTGTATCGACCAGCGGCAATCAAACAATTAGAAACCTTAGCTCAGGATGTAGAAGTTGGATTTTTTCCATCTGATATCACGCAGAAACCCGTTGATATTGCCCTGGCTGCACTCGATTTTGCCCGTAAGCAATTTTACGACGTAGTACTGGTTGATACAGCAGGTCGCTTGCATGTTGATAACGACATGATGTTAGAGATCCAGACCTTACACAAAGCAATTAAGCCCATTGAAACCCTATTTGTGGTGGATGCCATGACTGGCCAAGATGCGGCCAATACCGCGAAAGCGTTTAATGAAGCTCTGCCTCTCACCGGGGTGATCCTGACAAAAGCAGATGGTGATGCACGTGGTGGTGCGGCGTTGTCGGTCCGGCATATCACCGGAAAACCCATCAAATTTATTGGTATGGGCGAAAAACTGGACGCTTTAGAGCCCTTTCATCCCGAACGTATTGCCTCACGTATTTTGGGCATGGGCGACGTACTCAGTTTAATCGAAGAAGTTGAACGTAAAGTTGATAAAGAAAAAGCCCAGAAACTGGCGCAGAAAGTCCAAAAAGGTAAGGGCTTTGACCTGCAAGATTTTAAAGAGCAACTCGAGCAGATGCGCAATATGGGTGGCATGATGTCGTTGATGGACAAGATGCCAGGCATGGGCAATATGTCGGCTCAGATTAAAGAAAAAGCCAACGATAAGTCTTTCAATCAAATGGAAGCCATCATTAACTCCATGACTTTAGTGGAACGTACTAAACCTGACCTGATAAACGGCTCACGCAAACGCCGCATTGCCAGTGGTTCAGGGACGCAAATTCAAGACGTGAATCGCTTATTAAAACAATTTACCCAAATGCAAAAAATGATGAAAAAAGTCTCTGGTGGTGGCATGCAGAAAATGATGCGGAATATGAAGAGTATGATGCCTCCAGGTGGAGCCGCGGGCCCAGCTGGCGGTCTACCAGGAGGTTTGTTCCGTAAACGTTAAGCCTTGAATCTTAACTCTATAAAGCCCAGTCATGCTGGGTTTTTTTGTGCCTCACCGCAACCACTGCCAATGACTTGGCTATCTTCACGATGTTATGCGGATCAATACTGACTCTTTCAATTTTCATGGCCACCTATTCGACGTGTCATAAATAAGTGGCATAAAGAAGTGGCGTAAACAGGTATATAACTTAATACCCCATTCATTCGTCTTGACTTTAATCAACCGTAGTTTGCGACTATTCTATCCAGTCATATAAACGAATGATGGAAACTTAAAATGCGGCAGACAGGACTTTTGGGTTGTTTTAAAGGTGCATTGGTACTGCTTGCTGCCTCATTCAGTTTTAAGTGTTTAGCCTTTGGTGAAGAAGTGCTAGCGCAAGACCTCGAAACCATTGAGTTGGGCTTGATAGGCATTGCCATCTTAATTGGGGCATTGGCTGTGCTGTGGATAGGGCAGAGCATCAAATTATCTCGTGTTAGGCGAGCCCTTATTCAGCAAGGGCTTACGTTGTCTGACAGTCAGAATTTACTGGATAGTGGCAGCGAAGGCCTTGTTAAATTGAGTGACAAAGGTCAAGTGGTTTTATTTAATCATGCTGCAAGTTTTTTGTTAGGTGCCAAGCCTGAATCCTTGCATGGGCAGGTATTCAGTGCCTTATTTAATGCAGAACAAGCGGCCGCTATTGATGAACACTTAAGCGTCCAAACCAGCGCTAATCTGCAACTGTTCACCCGTAATCGTCATTTATTATTGCAATTCAAGAGCGATCCACTCCTGCCATCATTCACCCTTGTCAGCATCCATGACGTGACAAATAGCCAGTTAAAATTGGATAAACTCACTCGCCAACTTAACAATAAGGTGGCGATGTTGGAGAGGGCGGAGATTGGTCACTTAACCATTAATTTTGAGAAAAAACTGTTTACCTTCGATCCAGTACTCAGCACAACGTTGGCGCTAGATGCTGAGGCACAGCAGGGTGAGGTGAATCAGTTACCAAAGTATGTAGTTAACGCCGACCAATTTGCGTTGAAACAAACCTTGGAGCAAGTAGCTAAGGGGGAAGAAGCGCAACTGGACTGCCATTTCAACACTAAAAGCGGCATCGTATTAATGCGCTTATTAGGGCTAGTCAGTGAGCGCAACACTAAAGGGGATGTCGCTCAAGTACAGTTTGTCTCAATCAATCAGCACGAATTGGCGGCGAGTCAACAACAGCAGCAAGTAAGTGAGCATTTAAGTAAAACCTTACTAGGCGCTGGCAAACATGCAATTTATATCCTTGATGCCAATGGCAAAATAGACAATACCAACAGCGTTTTTGACAGTTTATTCCGCACCAGTTTGAGTAAAATCAAAGACAAAAGTATTCATGATCTTGATTTTATTCCAAATGATATCAAACAGTTACATCCAACTAAGGAATCTGATTACAATCAGTCTCGCTTTGGTCAAGACAAAGAGTTTGAGCACAGCGGTATTGATGGCAAGGTGAAAACCCTAAAACTCGGTCTCAGATTTGTGAGTGATGAGCAGGGCAAACGCGCAAGCATGGTTGGCTTGCTTGAAGATGTCAGTGAGCTTAAGTCACTCAAACAACAAGTTCAGCAAGAGCGTCAATATCTGGCAGATTTAATTGAGTTAGCACCGATTGGTATTGCCACAGTTGATGAAAATGATCATTTTATTTCCGCGAATAAAGCGCTGACTGCCCGACTCGGCTACTCACTCAAAGAGCTGAGTAAACAACCTTTTTACGCCTACTTTAGTGATCCAAATCAGTCTGCCAAAGCGGCAAAACTGCTCCATCAACAGGGCAGAGTGCATGGTTTTAAAGCGAAGTTGAAAGGATCCAACGGAGAATCATTACCTAGTGAATTGAATCTGGATTTAATCGATCGTTCACGTAAATACTATCTGTGTTGGTTGGCAGATACCACCGATGAACAATTGCAGCGAGATAAGTTTGAAGGCCTATTGCATTACAGCAGTATGCCGATGGCCGAATTAAGTGAACAAGGATTTACCCAACTTAATGCCGCTGCCTGTGAGTTTTTTGATACGGAAGATCAGCGGGATTTATTGGGCTTAAGTCCTGATTCTAAGCAATTGAATGCAGATGACGAGGCATGCCAACGGATCAGTGACTTGGTAGCAGCGGTTAAAACTAGCCAAAAAGTCCAAAATATGCGCTGCCAACATCGTGTCAAAGACAGAACTTTGCCCTGTGAATTGACCTTAGTGCCGATGTTTAAAGCCCATGAATTGGTCTCAATACTGTGCATGTGGACAGATTTTCGTGCTATCAATGAAGCTGAGCAAGCGCGGCTGGAAGCCACTAATTTACAACAAGCTGCTCAACGGCAAGTTGCAGAAAAACAGAAACTATTAGAAAACAGTCAAGACCAGCTGGCTCATCAAGTTAAAAGTCTCAGTGAAACGCAAACTAAACTGCAAGCCGCAGAAGCAGATCTCTCGGAGAAACAAAGTGAGATCTCAGATTTGCATCAGGCCCATCAAGATATCACCGCCAACCTCAATCGTTTGCAAGCAGAGTATCAACAAAGCCGGCAAAAACTGGCAGCAAGCCAGCAGCATAATGAAGAATTAGAGGGGCAATTAGCGCAATCTGTAACGAAAGTCCGTGGTTTACAAGAACAACGTAATCAAATTGCCGATGCGCTGCAATACAGTGAGAAAAAATACTCAGCGGTACAACAGGAATTAGCGCAAAGTGAGAAAGTGACAAAAGCCCTGCAAATAGAACAGCAGCAACAGGCACAGAAAGTATTAGATTTTGAGGCGCAAATCAGTGACTTGAAGCAATCTATTGTGACAAAAGATAAACAAATACACGAGGTGAGTGGTCAAATTTCAGCCTTGCAGTCGCAACTGACTAGCTCCAGTCAAACCACTGATAAATTGCGTGAGCAATTGGTTAATCAGCGTAAAGCGAGTGAGCAGGCTGAGGAACAGCGCCGTCAATTAGAATTCACCTGTCATACTGCTCAATCAGAACTGTCCAGCAAAGCCAGACACATCGAACACTTGCATCATGAGATGCAAAAATTTGAAGAAATGTCTCTGCAACAGCGTGATGACATGGCCCTGCAGCAAGAAGAACTGCGCAAAGAGCTAGAGGAAAAACAACGGCAATTAAGTGAAACACAAATTGCGTTAACTGAAGCGAAAAAACTGTCTGATAGCGAAAAAGCCGAGAAAAAAGCCCAACAAGAAGCCTTGTCTAAATTGCAATCTGAATTAGCGGCCATCGAACAAGATCGTGAAAAACAACAACAACAAATGCGTGAAGAAGCGCAAGCGATGCAACAACAACAGCGAGCCTTGCAGAGTGAATTAGCAGCGAAGCAGGAAAAATTGCAAAAAGCTGAACAGATCTTAAATGAAAGCAAACAACAAACAGAAGCAGAAAAACAAGAACGTGCTAAGCAGCAGGCCATCTTCAGCCAGTTGAAACAAGAACTTGAGGCCCTGAAACAACATGAGTCTGAACAACAACAACAAATCGCGCAGAGTGATGAACAGTGGCAGCAGCAACAACAACTTCTGCAGCAAGAAGTCGCTGCGAAGCAGCAAAAGCTACAAGAAACGCAACTAGCTCTAGACGAAAAACAACGTTTGGCGGATCAAGAAAAACGTCAACGCATTGAACAACAATTGAAGTTAGATCAGCTAGTTATCGAGCTGGCTGACGTGGAAAATAGGGCAAATAAACAACAAGCTATGGTCGCTGGTAGTGAAGAGCAGCGGCGCCAACTTGATGAAGAAATTACTTTGCAAAAAGCGCAATTGCAGGAAGCGCTGCAACAAGCAGAAGAACAAAACGCTCAGATGCAAGCTCAGCTGCAAACAAAACTACAAGCGTTAGAGCAAGCAGAGCTGCAAGTTCAAGACACAAAAAGCGCTGAACAACAGTTGCAAGAGGAACTGAATCGCTCGCGTCTTGAGGCGCAAACCTTACAGCAACGTTTACAGCAACAAGAGCAACAAGAGCTTGCTTTGCAAAAGCAATTATCTGAACAACAACAGGCGCTGCTCAAACGCGAGCAAAATATTGATGAGCTGCAAAATAAACAGCAAGAACTCACGGCTGAATTACAAGCCGTGCAAAAAGAGCACAACGCCAGTAAAAACAATCTGTCGCAGCAAGATAGTGATCAACTTGCGTTGGCGGAGCAATTGGCAAAATTAGAGCAAGCCTTACAGCAAAGCCAGTCACAACTCAGCGAGAAAGAGAGTGCGCTGCAACTGGCACAACAACAAGCCCTCAGCACACAACAAAAATTAAGTGAGCAAGAAAAAGCTTTGGTTGCCGCTCATAAGGAAGAGTTGCAACAAGTACAGGCCAGTAATAAAGACGAAATACAAGCAGCACCCAGTTATGCCAGTTTACCCTTGCCAGAGCAGTCTGCTGCATGGTTTGACTTATTACCTTTTCTACAGAAACAACAATCACCCGGGCCCCTCGCTGTCGCTTTAAAAGCGTTGTTACAAGATTTGCAAACAGCCACTGAAACAGCCGACGAAGCCATGAACAAAGAAAATTTGGCGCAGATAAAACAAAGTGTTGCGGTATTGTCGGCTCTAGCTTACCGCATTAATTCAGAGGCTTTGATGGATCAGATCAGCCGCTTAGAAATGCATAGTAGCCAGGGGTTGATTGATAACATCACGATTGCTTGGCCAAGTATTAGAAAATCCATTTTGACCACGATGAGGGTCATATATTCTCACCTTCATGCATAAGATGACTGCAGGAAAACAGAGCCGTTAGGCCACACGGTTGGGTTTGCCCTAACGCTCTATTTATAAGACCTTTGATAGGATTATTGCTTAAAGCGTTTATTTCTTATTATTGTTGTCTAAATAGGTGAGGGCGTGTTTGACCGCATTGATGGCGTTCATCTCCATTTGCTGCCGTTCACTTTGTGGTAAATAAAATGACATATCCACTTCGTATCGAATATAACGAGGCGGTATTTGATTAAGTGCTAGACAGCACAAGTCTGCTAGGTAGTCTTCGTCCTTGGTTTTGTGCAAACCCAAGCGTTCAATTTGCTCGAGTACCAAGTGCTCGTAATAATTGTGGATATCATCATCAAGTTTCATAATTTGCCTCAACTGATCCAATCATAGTTTTGTCACCTTCTCATAACATAGCCGTTTTGCTTGTAGAAACAAAATGGATTTAAATATTTATTAACATTAAATCAATAAATTCAGGCGATATTTAGTGTCATTCGCCCCCATAAATGACGTAATTCGAAACAAATACACTCAAAACTGCTGATTTTTACAGCACTCCTTCGCTTAGTTGCTCAGATTTGCTGGCTTAGAGTTGACCCAAAAGCAAATTTTTGTTTACTATGGGGTATGAGGCACACTACCTCTGAGGTTCACTACCTCAAACTCGAAAAGTCGTTAAAGCGACTAAAAATCACACTAAAACTTAGTGGCCCAGGGAGACATACATGTTTACATTTAAAAAGAGTGCGGCTGCGCTTTCGGTAGCAGCGTGCCTAGGCTTATCTATGCCAGCTTTGGCAAATGATACAAACGGTTACATTACCGGTAATTCAATTACCACTAGCGGTGCTGTGTTATCAGACGTAACCATTAGCATTGAGAACCTAGAAACTGGTTTGAAGCGAACGGTTGTTTCTAACTCAGAAGGTTCTTTCCGTTTTCCATTGTTACCTCCTGGTACGTACAAAGTAGTGGCTGAAAAAGCAGGCTACCGTGCTACAGTTGAAGAAAAAGTTACTGTTGGTATCAGCGGTAAAGTAAACATGAACTTGGCGCTTAATGATGCTTCTATGGAAGTTATCGAAGTAACAGGTTCAGCAATTTCTTTGGTTGACGTAACTAGTACCAGTACAGGTATTGTTGTAGATTCAGTCACTTTAGATCGAGTTCCAGTACCAAGAGATCTAACCAGTGTTGCCTTATTGGCGCCAGGTACGACTAAGGGTGACTCTGCGTTTGGTAACGTGCCATCAATCGGTGGTGCATCAGCGGCTGAAAATGCTTACTACATCAACGGCTTAAACATCACTAACTTCCGTACGGGCGTAGGTTCAAGCCAACCTCCCTTCGAAATGTACGAAACTTTTGAAGTAAAAACCGGTGGTTATTCTGCTGAATTCGGTCGGGTAACTGGTGGTGTTATCAATGCCAAAACCAAAAGCGGTACAAACGAATTTAAATGGGGCGTAAATGCCAACTACGAACCAGATGCACTTCGTGAAGACAAAAAATCAGAAAAACGTGCTGACGGTTCATACCGCATCGACAATACAGGCGACAAAAATACCTATTGGGATGTAAACATTTGGGCGAGTGGCGCAATTATCGAAGATACATTGTTCTTCTATGCACTATACAACCCGCGCTCTGATATTTTTGATTATAACGGTTCACAAAACGGAACCGGCGCTTCACAAACACAAAGTATCTACCGTGATGAAGACAAAGACGCATTTTGGGCAGCTAAGGTTGATTGGTACATCAATGAATCTAACATCTTAGAAGTAACTGCGTTCTCGGACCAAAGTTCAACTGATACATACAGAACGGATACCACTGGTGGTGTTGCAAATGGTGAACCAGCAGCGGGCTTCCAAGACGAGGGTGGTAAAAACTACAGCATCAAATACACCAGTATCATCAGCGATGATTTCTCAATCTCTGCTATGTATGGTGTGAATAAAGCGGATAGAACCACGGCCAGTGCTTTGGATGCAAATCCAGTTGTCTATCGTCGTTTCGACAGCAATGGTGCATTCGTTATCGGCGGTAACTGGGCAAACTTCTCTGTTGATGTTGGTGACGACAAACGTGAGGTTTACCGTATAGATGCTGATTGGTACTTAGGCGATCACGAACTCCGTTTTGGTGTTGACTCTGAAACCTTGACCGCTAATTCAAGCACTATTAACTCAGGTGGTGCTTACTACTTGATCTACATGGATGACTCTGATCCGGCTAATCCAGTGCCTTACCAAGTGCGCAAACGTACTTACAGCTCAGGTGGTTCTTTCGAATCTAAAAACTTCGCTTACTACATTCAAGACCAGTGGCAAGCTACTGATGACTTAGTCATCAATGCGGGTATTCGTAACGACTCATTCGAAAACTTCAATGGTGCGGGTGAATCCTTTGTTGAGTTGAGCAATCAATGGGCTCTGCGTTTAGGTGCGGTATACGACATCAATGGTGATGGCGACTCTAAAGTATGGGCAAGTTATGGCCGTTACTATTTGCCTGTTGCTGCCAATACCAACATTCGTTTGTCTGGTGCTGAAACGTACATCCAAGAATACAAAGCATGGACTGGTTTTGCTGACCAAGCTTTAGAAGTACCTAAGTTTGATGGCGCAACTACTCGTGATACTGACGTGTTTTCTGATGGTGATGTACCCGATGCATCTGCGATCGTTGATGCATCTCTAGATCCAATGTTCTCAGATGAATTCATTGCTGGTTACCAGTTCCAATTGACGGATGATTGGAGCATGGCTGTTCAGGGTACTTACCGTGAACTGTCTACTACAATCGAAGACGTTGCGATTGACTATGGTTTCAATCAATACTTAGAGCGTGAATTTGGTTCTTCATGTACTGAATGTTCTGGTTTCCATTACTATGTATTAACTAACCCTAATACTGATTTAACAGTAACCACTGATCCAGACGGAAGTGGTCCTTTAGCGTTGGATACTTATACTATCCCTGCTGAAGATTTGAACTACCCAGACTCAGTGCGTAAGTACGCGGCAATCGACGTAACGTTTGAGCGTGCTTGGGACGGTGTTTGGTTATTGAATGCTGCCTATACTTGGTCACACAGCTGGGGTAATAACGAAGGTTATATCCGTTCAGACAATGGTCAAGACGATGCTGGTTTGACGACTTTGTTTGACCAACCTGGATTGTTAGATGGTGCGTACGGTAACTTACCAAACGACCGCAGACATTCAATTAAAGTATTCGGTGCTTACCAAGTAACTGAAGATTTGTTAATTGGTACTAACATTTCGTGGCAGTCTGGTCGTCCTAAAAACGCATTTGGCTACCACCCAACAGATGAATTTGCTCAAGCCTACGGTTCTGAGTCATTCTATGCAAATGGTGAGTTAGTACCACGCGGATCTTTAGGTACCACTGCAAGCGTATTGTCTGTTGACTTAACTGCCAGTTACAATATTCAGTTAAGCGATGAATACGATTTAACATTACGTGCAGATGTATTCAACATATTGGATAGCGCAACCGTTACTGAAGTAGACGAAATATATGACGATGAAGGTTTCGATGCTGGTTCTGGCCAAGTTAATCCTACCTTTGGTTTGCCGACCAACTGGCAGACTCCTCGTTACGTACGTTTAAGCGCTTCTTTGAAGTTCTAAACTGTACCTAGTCGAAATGAAAAGCCTCGCTTAGCGGGGCTTTTTTTTTTTACAATAACTATACGGATGACTTCTGAGGCAACATTATTTATGACATCAGTCAACGATCAGCTCAATAATCTGGCCAAGATAGTAAAGCTTGGTGACAATAACGAAGCACGCAAAATACTGCAGGGATTAGTGAGTCATAAGCCAAGCATCAAGGAGAACTGGCTTGGTGTGACCCGTCTTGCCATATTGTCTTGTGAAATTTCCCTCGCAAAACAAGCGTTGACCTTATTTATTGAGCAGCAACCTCACAGTTTAGAATCTCTATTACATTACCTAACTTTGTTGGTGGAAGTGGGAGAAATTACAGCTGCAAAAAACGTGGCAGAAAATCTTTTTTTACAGACGGATAAAAAACCACATCTTAGCCACTTTCTCAGCAATATTTATCTACAACTAGGTGATGCAGAAAAATCTGCTGAAATGGCCAAACATACTTTGGAAGCGTTGCCTACCTCAGGACAGTCTTGGTTAGTTCTTACTGCGGGGCAGCCTTTAAAAGTGGAAGATGAGTGGTTTGCAAAAATGCAGGCAATAGAAAAGGATATAACAAAGACTGATGATAATCGCTCACTTGCTTGTTACTACGCAGCAAAGAGCAAATTGGCGGTGGATAATAACGAAGATGAGTTGGCTTTTGACTTTGCGACAAAAGCAAACACATGTATGAAGTCACTTTCACAATTTGATGGCAAAAGAGAAGAGTCCATCGTAAATAGAATTATCGCTAACACTGCAAATGATTCTCAGTCTGTCAGCTCAAATTCTGAGGTTGACGAATTTTGTCCGATTTTTATTGTCGGATTACCACGCAGTGGTACCTCGCTGTTAGAGCAAATATTATGTCAACATAGCAAAATTGTTGACGGAGGCGAATTCAACGGAATGGAAAGAGCCACTCGCTGTCTCACGAAAGGTGAAACGATTGGCAGTAAAGATGAACACTTCTTGGCTTCCAACATTCAAAAGTTATTACCTCAGATTAAAGCAAACTATGTACGTTATGCTCAAGAACGTTATGGCAACGAAGGGATGGTGGTTGATAAAAGTCTCAATAACAGTCGTTACCTGTGGTTAATCAGGCAGGTGTTTCCCAACGCTCCCATTATTTATATTGAGCGGGATAAAGCAGATGTCGCGTGGTCATGTTTTCGAACTCACTTTAGTTCTGGCCTTCATTGGACGCAGTCTGTAAACGATATTGCACATTTCATGAACTTAGAAGACAAACTGATGGCGCATTGGCTTAAGCTTTATGGCTCTTTCATTTATCCCATTAAGTATGAAAATTTAGTGGCAAACACAGAACCTGAACTGATCGCTTTAATGCAACATTGTGGTTTGGATTATGAGCCTAACCAACTTGAATTTCATGCGAGTAAAAGACCAATCTATACAGCAAGTGTGGCACAAGTCAGACAAACTTTGAGTACACAGTCCATTGCAAAATCCGCCAAGTTACAGCATCATTTTTCGATGTTTCGATAATTTTGTGAACAATATATTGAGCTGTGCCTGAGTAAAGAAGGCACATTGTGTGTTGAATGCTCTGAGTTGGTTTTATTGTAGCTTGAGTAATTATCCCAACTAAAATAAAACCACTCTGAATTTCCTTTGTTAAACATCCTGTCGACTCTAAATTTTATGAATATGGCTGGATCGTTTTGTACTTTCATTGCCAGAGAAACACACCCTGAAACACTGAGAAAAACAATCTTCTGGTTTTTCAGTTCATATTTGGCCTTTGAGTAAGGCGTCTCAAATGTAGTTAAGGTGTTGCATTCGGTTGGCGCTGCATTGTTTAGGAGAATTGTTACAGGCTGTTGACCATTTGACCAATACGTGGTTAATATCTACGCGAGGCTCACTACCTTATTTATAAAAAAGTCGTTAAAACGACAAACCAATCACACTTAATAGTGGTCCAGGGAGACATATATGTTTACATTCAAAAAGAGTGCTGCTGCTCTGTCAGTAGCTGCTTGCTTGGGTTTATCCTTGCCAGCAGTAGCAGATAATACAACGTCTAACATCGTCGGTTCTATCAAAGCTAACGATTACTCTCAGTATACCGTGACCGCCACTGACCCAAAAACTGGGTACAGCCGCCAAATTTCCGTTTCTGATGAAGGAACGTTTCGTTTTTCAAAATTACCCACGGGTGAATATGACATCGTAATCAGTAAAAATGGTGAAGTTGTCGCCACTGATAAATTACGGGTTGCCTTGGGTTCAAACGCAAACGCAGACTTCGATTTTTTAAGTGCTGATGGTACCGAACGTATTGAAGTGACAGGTGCTCGCTTTTCAGCTGTTGACGTAACGTCTACCGACTCAGGTTTAGTTATTGACGAATTTGAGCTTGATCGTTTACCTGTTGCGAGAAATTTAACTGCAGTATCTTTACTTGCCCCAGGTACGGTGGCCGGTGAATCTGGTTTTGGCAACACCGCCTCATTTGGTGGCGCTTCTGTTGCTGAAAACTCCTGTTACATCAATGGATTAGAAGTAACTAATACTCGTCAAGGCTTAGGTTGCGGTTCTGTCCCTTTTGAATTTTACAAAGAATTCCAGGTTAAAACGGGTGGTTACTCAGCTCAATTTGGTCGTACAACTGGCGGTGTAGTGAACGCTGTTACCAAGAGCGGTACAAACGAGTGGGAATTTGCTGCGGTTGCTAATTTTATTCCTTCTGGTTTGCAAGAAAAAGGTAGCGTTTCTCGTGGTAAGGGCTCAACCGGATTGGTGTTTGCTGATGAGAGATTGGACGAACAAAGTTTTATTGATGTAGCTATCTCTGCGTCTGGTCCGTTGATTGAAGATACCCTATTTATTTATGCTTTGGTTAACCCACGCGATTCTCAAAATGACTTTGCTTTTGCCAACGGCCGCAGAAGAACGACACCCGTTAATGAATTCAGAGAGCGGGAATCATCAGGCAGTGACAACCTATTCTGGGGTGTAAAATTAGATTGGCAAATTGCTGAAGATCACCGTTTGAGTTATTTCGGTTATTCTGACCGCAACGATACCACTGAAACCATTTACGACTATAACGGTAACACCGGTGTGATTTCTGGTGACCCAGAATACAACGTTCGTTTGCGTGGTGGTAAAGCTCAGAGTTTAACCTATACAGGCTATTTAACCGACGATTTATCAGTTAGCGCGATGGCAGGTGAAATTAAGACTGAGTACAACACATTAAAACCAGGAGTAGACCTTAACTGTCCATCTGTTAACGATACACGTACTACCACTAACCCCATCACAAGCTGTGGTCAAGGTGGAACAGTTGGTAGCAACAACGATGACAACGTCCAGTATCGCTTAGACATTGAATATGTGTTTGGTGATCACACCATCAAAGCTGGTTTAGATGTGCAAAACCGCGAATCTACTCGTTTAGATGAACCAGTGGGCGGACACAGTTATACCTATAGTACGCTTATCCCTACCGGTACTATCCAGGGTATTCCTTACACCAACAATACTGGTGCTAATCAGGATTATGTAACTGACCGTATCTTTGCTGGTGGTGGTGGTTTTAAATCAGATCTGACTGCCTATTACATCGAAGATGTATGGCAGGCTACTGAAAACCTCATATTGAACATTGGCTTGCGTAAAGACAAATTCAAGGGTGAAGGTACTACCGGTAAATTATTGTTCGACTTTAATACCGACATTGCTCCGCGTTTAGGGTTTAGCTGGGATGTGAATGGCGATGGTGATACCAAAGTCTTTGGTACTTACGGTACTTACTACTTGCCGGTGGCTAACAACACCATTTTCCGTGCTGCATCAGGCGTAAGTGACGTTACAACTCACTACACTTTCACAGGTTCAGACGCCACTGGCTCACCTACTGGTATTCAGCCAATAACCGGTAATCTGAGCACTTCACAAGCGGTTAACTCAGTATCTACCATTCCGCAAAAAGATATTTTTGTGGCCGAAGAAGCTAATCCCTTTGCACGTGACGAGTATATCTTGGGTTATGAGCAAGTGCTTAGCGATGAGTTGTCTTTCTCTGTTACCGGTATTTATCGTGAAGTAACAAGCGTTCTTGACGACTATTGTGGTGAATTTGCTTATCCATACTGTTTGTTAGTGAGCCCTGGTGATAACGCCACATCCTATAAAGATGGCTTCTATTACTATGGTAATGGCGATCCACGTAACTATATAGACTTCGACTTATTTGATGGAGAACCAGATCCCGGTTCACGTACTACGATCCCGGCAGCGGATATTGGTCTTCCTGAAGGTAATAATGAATATCTAGCCTTACAAACACAGATGATGTATCGCGCGGATGATTTCCGCATGACTTTCATTTACACCTGGTCAAGAAGCACGGGTAACTTCGAAGGTGCGGTTAAGTCTGATATCGTACAAGCTGATGCTGGTATTACTCAAGACTTCGACTTCCCAGCATTAATGGATGGCGCACAAGGTTATCAAGCCAATGACCGTCGTCATGCATTTAAGTTGTTCGGTAGTTATGATCTCACTGAAGACTTGACGTTTGGTTTTAACGCTCAGTTAATCAGCGGTAAACCTTTGTCAACATTTGGCCGTGGTTATATCACCGATGATCCCGATATTTACGGTAGCTACGGGGATACGTTCTACATCTACACAGGGCAGTGTCCAGACACCAATATGGATGGAGTGTGTCAACAAACTGAAAAAGTGTTTACTTTCACACCTCGCGGTAGCGCTGGTAGAACACCTTGGACGTTTAATGTAGATGTATCGTTGGCATACAGCTTCGAAGTTGAAGGTATTGAGATGGAAGCCTCGGTTGACGTATTCAATTTGTTGAATAGCCAAGAAGTGATCAGTTCTAACGAACACTATGAGATCAGTGAAGGTAATGTCAGTCAGTGGTACGGTGCTGCTTATGATTGGCAAACTCCGCGCTACGTTCGCTTTGGTTTTGAAGCAAGATTTTAATCAAAGTTAATGTTGGCTATTTGCTTTGTGTAAATAGCTAGCAATAAACCCAAAAACCTCCACTTTCAGTGGAGGTTTTTTTTTGAAGACTCAAACCCGTCTTCCTGTGTTTTTAGTCAGAATAAAATTTCAACAGTGATTGCACAATTTACAACACATTCTAAAAAAGCAAAAAAAGCAAAAAAAGCAAAAAAAGCAAAAAAAGCAAATGTTTAAATTACGCAAATGTTCAGCATTGCAATAATCCTCGTCTTGACAATTCGCTAACATCCATGTGACCATTCAACAGTCTTAGTCGTATTAAATTTAGAGCTAAGCCCCTTAAACAACAGTGCTTTATAAGCCCCTTGCTGACCAACATACGCGCTTAGCAAGGATTCAAAACAAGAAATTGGTTGGGAATTATGTCCAAAATGAGCAAGAGAAACCTTATTGCTTCTGCCGTCGTTGGTGCCTTTGCACTCGGTAGCAGCGCCGTTGTCTCTGCAGACACGTTAAATGATCTTCATGCAGAAGAATCTAAAATTCACGTTGCTGCAGCGAACTCCCAAGAGAAAATAAATAATCTTTATGAGCAATCTCAAGAATTATTTGCTGAATATCGTCAGGTAGTTGACGAAACTGAGAATCTCAAAGTTTATAACGATTACGTTGCCACATTAGTTGCTGACCAGCAACGTGGAATCGACTCTTTACAACGTCAAATCGATGGTATCGAAGGTGTTAAACGTGGCGTAGTTCCTCTGATGTTCAGAATGATCGATAGCCTAGAACAGTTTATCAATCTTGATGTACCAATTGACTTGGAAGAGCGTAAAGCCCGAGTTGATCGTTTGCGTGATGTAATGGGTAATTCCAACGTAACGACGTCGGAACAATTCCGTCAAGTTATTGAAGCTTATCAAATAGAAAACACTTATGGTCGCTTCATGGGATCATATAAAGGTACTCTTAATTTCCAAGGTACTGAAATCACAGTTGATTTCTTTAATCTAGGTAGAACTGCTCTCGTTGCATTGTCACTTGATCAAAAAAATGCATGGGTGTGGGATAACGACGCTCGTGCATGGCAAGAACTTGGCGATGAGTATTTAAGCTCAGTCATCACTGCTGTACGTATGGCCAATAAACTTGTGCCAGCTGATCTTATTAAGTTACCAATTAAAGCTGCGGAGTAATATTGATGAAACCTATATATAAATCCATATTAGCCGCTGCTGCGTTAGCGATGATGGCAACAAGCGCTATGGCTGCAAACTCTCTAGAAGAGTTGCTTGAAGAAGTGAAGAAAAATCGTGTTTCAGAAGCAAGAATCAATAAAGAGCGTGAGGCAGAATTCCAATCTGCTCGTGCAGATAAACAAGCTTTGTTGAAAAAAGCACAAGATGGTTTGAAGGCAGAAAAAGCGCGCGGTGATCGTTTAACCAAGCAATTTGCTGACAATGAAGCCGCCCTTGCTGCTAAAGAATTAGAATTAGATCAAGCCACTGGTACCTTGGGTGAAATGTTTGGTGTAGTACGGCAAGCATCGGCTGAAGCCTATGGTCAGATCTCTACGTCGATCGTTAGTGCGGAACATCCTGGTCGTGGCGAGTTTTTGAAGCGCATGTCTGAAGAATCAAAGGGCTTACCTAATATTCAAGAATTAGAAGACCTTTGGTTTGCGTTACAAACTGAGATGACTGAATCAGGTAAAATTACTCGTTTCAACACTAAAGTAGTTAGCTTAGATGGTGGCTCACAAACTCAAGATGTTGTGCGTGTTGGTACGTTCAACTTAATCGGCGAGCAAGGTTATCTAATCTATGATGACAAAGACGAAATTGTTCAGCCTCTAGGTCGTCAGCCTGACGGTTATTTGGTTGATTCAGCTCAGGCCTTAATTAGTGCCAAATCTGGTGTCATTCCTTTCTATGCTGACCCTTCTCGTGGCGTGTTGTTAGGTCTGCTTAAAGAGAAAGCGACCATGATGGAACGTTATCATGCAGGTGGTGTAGTTGGTTACGTCATTACCGTGATGTTGGCGATTGGTTTATTAATTGGTTTGTATAAAATTATTACCTTGACCGTGATCAGCGGAAAAATGCGTTCACAACTTAATAATCCGTCTAACCCTTCTACGAGTAACCCACTTGGTAGAATTCTGACCGTTTACCGTGACAACAAAGGAACGGATGCAGAAAATTTAGAGTTGAAATTAGACGAAGCTATTTTGCGTGAGTTACCAAGCATCGAAAGTGGTATCAACATCATCAAGATTTTCGCCGCTATTGCTCCTCTTCTTGGTCTTCTAGGTACAGTGCTTGGTATGATTGCCACCTTCCAGCAGATCACATTGTTTGGTACAGGTGACCCTAAACTGATGGCAGGTAGTATCTCAATGGCACTAGTAACAACGGCTCAGGGTATCATTGCAGCTCTGCCTTTATTACTGATGCACAGCATTGTAGCGGGCCGTAGTAAGTCAATTGTTCATATTCTTGATGAACAGACTGCAGGCATCATTGCTGCGCACGCTGAGACGGAGAAAGCCTAAGATGTTATACCTGATTGGACTATGGGAGTCGGTCAGGGACTTTATCGCTGCCGGTGGCGACGTATTATACGTCGTCGCCCTAGCGCTCTTTCTAATGTGGGTGTTTATGATAGAGCGTTATTGGTATCTGACTTCAGTGTTCCCCAAACTACACAAGGATATAGTAGCTAAATGGGATGCTAGAGAGGATACCACTTCATGGTATGCGCATAGAATCCGTGATACGTGGATTTCACAAGCATCAGATGGCTTAAGCTCAAGAATGTTATTGATAAAAACTCTTGTTGCTATGTGTCCTCTAATTGGTTTGTTAGGAACAGTAACGGGTATGATTGGGGTGTTCGAAACAATGGCAGCTCAAGGTACCAGTAATCCTCGTCTAATGGCGGCCGGGATATCTATGGCAACTATTCCTACTATGGCTGGTATGGTTGCTGCTTTATCTGGGGTGTTTTTTAGCTCTCGCTTAGAAGCGAAAGTTAAGATTGCCAGAGAAAAGCTTGTTGATAGCTTACCCCATCATTAAGGAGAGGATCTTATGGGTCGAAAAGTTCGAGTCGAAGAAGAAGATGCAGCAATAGACATGACTCCTATGTTGGACATTGTTTTTATCATGTTGATTTTCTTCATCGTAACAACTGTCTTCGTGAAAGAAGCAGGTATAGAGGTGATAAAACCAAACGCTACTCAATCTGTCATGCCTAAAAACGCTAACATCTTTATCGCTGTAACGGAGAAAGGTGATGTATGGATAGACAAACGTCAGGTTGATATAGAAAGTGTGCGGGCTAATTTGGAACGTTTAATGGCGGAACAACCCTCTGATGTAATTATAATTCAAGCAGATAAAAATGCTGAACACGGGGTTGTTGTTGAAGTCATGGACCAAATTAAAGCAGCTGGTATTGATAGAATCTCTATAGCAACGGCGGGCGGTTAAATATGGGTAGACTAATAGTTTCTATTTTAGTTGGTGCTGCCATTGCGTTCGGTTTGTTTGTGTTAATGGCAAAATTGATAGAGAACTCATCAAGACCTGCAGATAAAGCTGCACCATCACCTATCATTGATATCGTGATGACACCACCTGATGACTCAACTCAGTTGCGTACTAGGGTGCCACCACCACCACCTCCTCCACCACAGCAACCACCGAAAATTCAGCCGGTTGAGCCTGATGTGGCTAAAGCAAATACTGATGGCTTAGGTTTTGCTATGCCTTCAATAGATGTAGGCGGCGCTTCGGTAGATATCGGTGGCGTTGGCGCAATGCAAAGGGACGGAGACGCTACGCCTATCGTGCGTATCGAACCTAAGTACCCAGTGCAAGCTGCTCGCGACGGTAAAGAAGGTTGGGTGAGATTGTCGTTTACCATTAATGAAGTAGGCGGTGTTGAAGATGTTGAAGTCATCGATGCTGATCCAAAACGTGTGTTTGACCGTGAGGCTAGACGTGCATTGGAAAAGTGGAAATACAAACCCAAAATCGAAGATGGCAAACCAATCAAGCAATTTAATTTAACCGTGCAACTAGACTTTAAGTTGGATCAGTCATGATTAAAGTTTCCATTAAAAAATTATGTGTTGTTTCAGCCTTGTCGTTTTTTACAGTGTTACCCAGTGTAGTTTACGCACAAGGTGCACCAGTGATTTGTCCGGACTATAAAAAGGGTCCGACAAATATACCGAGTGAAAGAACTGGTAAAAAAGTTCAGAAGGCTTATGAAGCTTACAACAATGATCAGATAGACGAAGCTTTAGCACTTTTATACGAAATTGATACTTCTCAAGAGTTCGACCGTGCATTTACCGATCGTTTTATTGGTAATTTGCTGGCTACTAAGCCTGAAAGTGCGACAAAGGCTCTCGAATATTTAACCAAAGCTGTGAAAGTGAATAAGTTAAATGATTCAGAACAAGCCGGTACCTTGCGTTTAGTTGCTGATCTTAATATGCAAGAAAAGCAGTATCCTCAAGCAATTGAGTGGTACAACAAATGGATGGCTTTTACTTGTAAAGAAGAAGCTGAAGTGTATTTGCGTATTGCTACAGCCTTGTATGAGCAGCAAAAATGGGCAGACATTATTGAACCGGTTAACAAAGCTATCAAAATGGCTGAGAAACCGAATAAAAATGCCTATGCCCTTAAATTGACTTCTTATTTCAACAGAAAGATGTACAAAGAAACCATCCAAGTAGCTGAAGATACGGTGACAATATTCCCCGACAATAAGGCGAATTGGACACAACTTGGTTTCTTTTATATGTTGGTTGAAGACTATAAAAAGGCACTTTCTACGTTTGAAATGGCGTTGAATCAAGGGTTCTTAACAAAAGAAGCTGAGATTAAAGCGCTGATGCAGTTGTATTCTACCAACAATATTCCGTATAAAGCGGCTCTATTGTATGAGAAATACATGAAATCAGGGTTAATTAAAAAGGATGAGAAAAACTTATCTACATTGGCAAATACCTGGCATCAAGCGAAAGAGCATTTAAAAGCGGCTAATTATTATGGCCAAGCTGCGGCGATTTCTTCAAATCCTGACATGTACAGCAAACAAGGTACTTTGTTGTATGCTGCAGAAAAGTATAAAGATGCATTGAGTGCTTTACAAAAAGCATTAGATGGTGGAGCTGATAACGTTGGTCGTATTCATATGGCGATGATGGAAGCTAATTTTTATACGGGTGATTTCAGAAGCGCATACCAGCACGTACTTGAAGCTAAAAAGGACACCGCTACTGCACGTAGTGCACGAAGCTGGGAGCCTTACATCAAGGAAAAGGCTAAAAATCGTGGTATCAAGCTTTAATTAGGTAATCCGATAATGAAAAGCCCCTTAATTGGGGCTTTTGTATTTTTAGCACTCATCGATTGTTTACTGTTAAGTAAAGTGGATGAGTTTAATTGAGGCGAACATGCAAAACTTACGGTCAGGGCTTGAGTCACCATGTGTACGCAATTGTTGTTTAAATCAACATGACATTTGTGTCGGCTGTAAGCGAACCTTAGAGGAGATTTTGCAATGGGGGAACGCAGATGAGCAAACAAAACTAGCCATCTTGCAAAACTGTCATGAGCGCAGTATCTCCACTAGTTTTCAAACTAAATAACCTCCCATTTAATAAGCTTTTTGCAGATTTCTCAAAGGGTACACTACCGTGCACATTACCTTAGCGCCTATGGAAGGCGTTGTTGATAGTTTAATGCGAGACATGCTAACGAGAGTAGGTGGCTTCGATCTATGTGTCACTGAGTTTGTCAGGATTGTTGATCAGCTTCTCCCCAAACGTGTGTTTTATAGAATGTGCCCTGAACTACACCACCATGGTTACACACCAAGTGGTGTGCCAGTCAAAGTTCAACTACTTGGAAGTGAGCCTCAATGGCTAGCAGAAAACGCTGTTAGAGCGGTTGAGCTAGGTTCTCATGGTATTGATTTAAATTTTGGTTGCCCTGCTAAAACGGTGAATAAAAGTAAAGGTGGCGCAGTACTATTACAAGAGCCCGAAACACTCTACCAAATATTGTCAACAGTGCGTCAAGCATTACCCAAAGGCACGGTTTTAAGCGCAAAAATGCGGCTAGGATTTGCCGACACTACCTTAGCAATTGAAAATGCCCATGCCATCGCATCGGGTGGTGCTGACCTTTTGGTGATCCACGCTAGAACAAAGTTGGACGGTTATAAACCCCCAGCGTATTGGCCGTGGATAGCTAAAATAAAGCAACACGTTGATATTCCCCTAGTAGCAAATGGTGAAATTTGGGGAAGAGAGCAAGCGTTTCAATGCATACAAGAGTCTGAGTGTCAGAACATTATGCTTGGACGTGGGGCCTTGGCTCTGCCAAATTTGGCTGCCGTCATTAAAGGTACTCAACAATCTATGTTGTGGCCTGAAGTGAAGCAGTTGCTTCTTGATTACTCGGGTTATGAGTTGTACTCAGATAAAGGCAAGTATTTCCCCAATCGTGTTAAACAATGGCTTGGTTATCTCAGTCGGCAATATTGGCAAGCTGAGCAATTATTCATTCAAATCAGAACGTTACACAATGCTCAGCAGATAATCGACAAATTAAAACAGTTTGATGCAAGCTAAGGTATTAGACATGTAAACTGCCTCGGCAGCTTTAGAAAACATGGCTGTTATTCATAAAAAAGCCACTGCAGAGCGAGTGGCTTTGTTGATTCAAACTCTCGTGTCTATGATTGAGCCAACACGATCGTCTGCTGATGACCTCGTTTGTTGTTCTGGCGGTGATTCCAAGGTCTCTTGAGATTGAGCCTGCACCACTTGTTGCTGAGAACCCGTCTGGGTTGGTGCAATTTGAGCTAACGACCCTGCACCTGCTGAACCTATCTCCATCTTGTCCTCCTATGGTTGAGTAAACGCACTAAGGTCAGTCTAGACCTTAAATAGTTCATTCGCCAGCCAGTATACGATTGAATTGTGCGTACATGGCTTGGGCAATACTTTGTTGTGCTGCTGCATTCGGGTGAATACCATCCCGCTGCATTAATTCAGGTTTGGTGGCGATATCTGCCAAAAAAAACGGGATTAATCGTATATTGGTTTCTGCGGCAATATCTATAAAGCTTTGTGCGAACATGTCGGTATAACGTCTACCGTAGTTTGGTGGTATTTGCATAGCTTGCAGAATAACCTGAATATTCTGTTGCTTAGCCAACTCAATCATCGCGATTAAGTTACTTTGCATCTTTGCTACTGGATGGCCTTGCAATCCATCGTTTCCACCTAATTCTATGTATAAATGGCTGGGAGCGTGTTGCTCAAGCAATCTGGGCAGTCTCGCCAACGCCCCGTCAGTGGTTTCACCACTAATCGCCGCATTAACTACCTCTATGCTATCGTCTCTCCACATATCTTGTAACAAACTTACCCACCCATCAGCTAGGGAAATGCCATAGCCAGCACTTAAGCTATCGCCGAGTATCAATAGTTTTGTGTCTTTGGCCCACAATTGATCTGAAACACACAATAAAGGTATTAATACCAAGAGAAATTTTAATTTAGTCAACCAAGACTTAGCATTTACAGGCAGCACAATGACTCCAGAAAAAATGATAGTAGCTAATGGGATTAGTAAAACAGTTTCTACTGCTCAAGGTCAATTACAGATCCTTCAACCCATCAGTTTTAATGTCTCAGTGGGGGAATCTGTGGCAATCGTTGGGGCATCAGGTTCAGGAAAGTCCACATTGTTGAGTTTATTGGCGGGGCTTGATGAAGTGACGTCGGGGGAAATATTCCTAAACGGCCAAGCCATGCATGCAATGAATGAGGAGCAACGTGCTCAACTTCGTGGCGCCAATGTGGGCTTCATTTTTCAGAGTTTCATGCTGGTACAAAGCCTCAGTGCTATTGAGAACATCATGTTGCCTGCAGAGATAGCGGGGACAGCCAATGCCAAACAACGGGCTTTAGATTTGCTTAAGTTGGTTGGATTAGATCATCGTGCAAGTCATTACCCCAATCAACTGTCTGGTGGCGAACAGCAACGTGTCGCCATTGCTCGTGCATTTATCACTCAACCCAAAGTATTGTTTGCCGATGAGCCAACAGGTAACTTAGATGCGGCAAATAGCGGCAAGATAGAACAGTTACTGTTTGAATTAAATCGTGACGCCAATACTACCCTCATTCTTGTAACACACGACCAAGAACTTGCGGCAAAGTGCCAACGCCAATTGCATATGCATGCCGGAGAATTGACAGAAACTGCTGAGCTTAGTTCAATCAAACACGCGCTCAACGCAACGCAGAAACGGGGTTGAAGCATGTCGAGTTTTAGTCTGAATTTGGCGTGGCGTTTATTCAAACATGAAACACGTCGCGGAGAGTTAACCATCATTTTACTTGCCATTGTGTTAGCGGTGTCTTCGGTGTTGTCTTTATCGCTATTCAGTGAAAGGTTGCAAAGTGCATTGAGTACTAAAAGTGCTGAGTTTATTGCAGCTGACCGCGTACTTAGTGCGCGCAAACCCGTTGCCGATGCATGGTTGGAGCAAGCTCAAACCTTAGAGCTTGATACTGCTCAGCAGGTACGGACTCGCTCTATGGTCTTTGCTAAGCAACACATGTTGTTGGCTGAATTATGTGCGGCGGGGCCGGGTTATCCACTCAAAGGTCAGTTAAAGGTATCCGACCAAGCATTCAGCGAAGGCCTGCCCACCAGTGAACTTCCGGGTCCCGGTGAAGCATGGGTAGAATCGCGGTTGATGCAAAGTTTAGCGCTAAACATCGGGGATTCCTTAGATGTGGGAGACGCAGCGTTTACTGTCACTAAAGTACTTGTTTCCGTTCCTGATGCTGGTTTTAGCGTATTTGCCGGCGACCCCAAAGTATTAATCCCCCTTTCAGGCTTGCCAGCAACCAATCTCACCGGGCCTGGTAGTCGCGTCAGCTACAGCTATTACTTTGTTGGCGATACATCGGTATTAGATGAATACTACACGTGGTTGCGCCCACAATTGGATCGAGAAATTCATGACTGGAACTCGGTGGACGATGATGATTCGCCCTTAGGGCGTTCTGTTCAGCGCGCAGAGCAGTACTTTCTTTTGGCGAGTCTGTTGGCCATTGTATTGGCGGCGGTATCGATTGCTGTTGCGGCACAGCGCTACAGTCAGCGTCACTATGATCCCGTGGCAATCATGAAAACCTTGGGGGCAACGGGTCGTCAAGTTAAGCAAGTATATGTACTGCAAATACTATTTATTAGTACCTTGGGTATTTTGATTGGTGGTTTGATTGGCTTTTTACTGCAACAAGCCGTGGTGTGGGCACTGGCTGGGCAACTTGATGTGAGCATGGATGCCTGGCACTGGCGTCCTGTTTTTATCGCGATTTTCACCGGTGCTGTGTGCGCGTTTTTGTTCTCTTTGTACCCCTTATTAAAACTGTTCTCTGTTTCGCCATTGCGTGTATTGCGACGTGATTTAGGTGCAAATCTCTCATCGCGTGCCATTCAATTTATTGCTTCGGGTGGGGCCATATTTTTATTGATGTGGGCTTACAGTCAAAATTTGCAGATCAGTGCCATTTTGTTTGTGTCGGGTATTTTGCTGGTACTAGCACTTTTGTTGGTGACTTTTGGGCTGATTTGGCTAGGGCGGCGTCTGGGGCAGGGCAAGATGGGTGCTTGGCGCCTTGCATGGGCGCGCATACATCGTCGTGCACTTGATAATAGCGTCCAGCTCATTAGTTTTGCTATCACCATCATGTTGCTGCTCGTGGTACTTGTGATGCGTAACGACATGGTCAAACAATGGCAAGATCAATTACCACAGGGCACCCCCAATTATTTCTTGATTAACATCAGCCAAGAGCAAATGCCCAATTTAGCTGAGCATTTCAATCAAGCTGATGTCAGCTTAGATAAATTTTATCCAGTGGTGCGGGGCCGTTTTGTGGCCATCAATGGTGAAAAAATACGTACCGATATTAGTAAAGAAGAGGAGTCTGCAGGAGATGCGGGTCGGCAAGGTTTGGGACGTGAAGCTAATTTAACATGGAATACGCAGCTACAGATTGGTTCTAAAATTGTTGCAGGTCGTTGGTTTGACGAAAATACCTCAGCCAGCGAGGAGCAGATGCCATTTGAAGTATCGGTTGAAGAGCGATTGGCGCAGCGTTTAGGTATCAATTTGGATGATACCCTAACCTTCAACATTGGTAGCGAAGTCGTCAGAGTGAAGGTGACAAGTTTGCGTGACGTGAACTGGCAGTCGATGCAACCAAACTTCTTTTTTGTCATTGAGCCCCGGGCCATGGCGCAGTTTGTTCCCACCTACATGTCGAGTTTTTATTTACCAATAGACGACAAGCCTAAACTCACTGAATTGTTGCAACCATTTGCTAGCGTGACCTTGTTTGATGTAGATGCACAGATTAATCAGCTGCGCAGTATTGTAGAACAAGTGTCGGTAGCCGTTGAATTTATTTTGGTCCTGGTGCTCATTGCAGGTTCATTAGTCTTGGTCGCACAGGTACAAGCCAGTATGGACGAGAGGCAGCAAGAATTGGCCATCTTACGCACGTTAGGCGCCAAAGGCAGTTTGATCCGGTGGAGCGTGATCTGCGAATTTGTGATCATCGGCATGACAGCAGGATTGATGGCTGCAACCTTTAATGAGTTGAGTCTGTATTTGTTACAAACCGAAGTGTTCTCAATGCAAGCCACTGTGCACGGGCAATTTTTCATTATTGCCCCGATAAGTGGTGCCATTGTTGTGGCGTGCTTGGGTGGGATCAGTTGTTGGCGCTTGTTACGTCTTAATACCAGCCATTTGCTAAGGCAAATGGTATAAGCACAGACGGCGATTCATCAGTGGCGCAAACAATTAAACGCTGCGTCAATGTCGCTGTAAACAAAATTGTAGCCGCTTGCCAATAAGCGTTTGGGCACAACCCGTTGACCATAAACAAGTAGGTCAGCGGATTCTCCCATCGCTAAGCGTAGGGCAAATTCTGGCACACGAAACAGACAAGGGCGATGCAGTGCAGTGGCTAAGGCTTGGCTGAATTCTTGATTGGTGACTGGGTTGGGTGCGGTAAAATTAAAGATACCTCGACAGTTAGGGTTGTCAATCAAGTGTAAGATGCCGCGCAACATATCTTCCAAGTGGATCCACGACATGTATTGTTGGCCGCTCGCTATCGGCCCCCCTAATCCCAATCTAAACGGCGTTAGCATTTTCACTAAAGCCCCGCCGCGTTTTGTCACCACAATACCCGTACGCAGGATACATACACGGGTTTTTTCTGATGCTGCCTGTTGGGCTAAAAACTCCCAGCGTTCGCATAACTGGTGGCCAAAATCGTCTTTCACTTGGGTGCTTTGTTCGTCAAGGATAGTATCGTCCTGTGGCCCGTAATACCCCACTGCCGAACCACTAATCAAGAGTTCCGGTGGCACACTACTGGCTTTGATGAGGGCGACAATTTTTTCGGTGACCGACCAGCGACTTCGTTCGATTTCCCCTTTCTGTTGCGCCGACCAGCGTTTTCCAACAATCGGTTCACCGGCTAGATTAATCACTACTTGATAGTCATTCAGATTACTTAGATGCTCTAATGAAGACAAATAATGGATTTTATGCCCCAGTATTTGTTCTGCCATTGCAACATTTCGGGTGTAGACGGCAATCCCATGTGGGCGGAGTAAGGGCACTAAATTAGAACCAATGAGGCCGGAGCCACCTGTTATTAAAATTTTCATATGTGCCCTAAACCTTAGTGAATGTTTATGTATTCTTCTGACAAGATAAACATAAAGACACAGAATCTGCAAAACGTAAAGCGTGGGGTTTGTCTACCTCAGCTTCAGCATAAATGACCCAACTGTGTTCTGCCGCGATGGCAAGTACATCGGCGGTCAGTTTTTCCAACAACGAAAAACGATTGTTTTCCACTAGTTTTATGATGCGCTTAGTGATGGTTTTATAATTTAACGCATCATCCATGCGGTCAGAATCTGTCGCAGAATCTGCGTGATACTGGATCTTGACGTTGATCACGACGTCTTGCATGTTCACAATCTCGTCATCGTTGATGCCTATAAAGGTGCGTAAGCGCAGATTTTTGATGCGAATAGCGGCGGGGTTTAAGTTCATGTTTAGCCTTTTCCTCATTGTTGGCTTTTAAATGCGAGTCACCCTTGGCGACTATTTTATGGCGACCAATGCTTGGCGACCAATTCTTGGCCACATCATCATACTGTAAAAAGTGTTAACTATCTGATAGTTTGCATGTAAATGGACGCTACCTAGATATATCGAATGCAAGCAAAAACACCCTCCTCATCTTCTTTACGTGTGCTCGTCATACTCGCCGCATTGGTTATTGTATTAGCCGGTATTAAAGCGGCAAACACGATTGTTGTGCCATTTTTGCTTTCATTATTTATCGCTATGGCCTGCAGCCCGATGATAAGTCGATTGCAAAAGTTGAAAGTGCCACGTAGCTTGGCCATTCTCACGGTTATACTGGCTATTGTCGTATTTGGATTCATCTTGGCGGGTATGGTAGGGCAGTCGATGAATGAGTTCAGTCAAAACGTGCCTAAGTACCGAGCGCAATTGGCCGAACAGTTTTCGTGGTTGATCAATCAACTTGATGCACTTAACGTTAAAATCGACAAACAACAATTATTGTCGTACCTCGACCCAGGTATGGCAATGAACATGGCAACCAATGTGCTGACTAGCCTTGGCGGTGTGCTCACCAACTTTTTGTTGATCTTGTTGATCGTGTTATTCATGTTGTTTGAAGCTCACTCTATTGCACCGAAAATTCATATTGCCTTGGATGATCCGGATATGAAGATGCAACAGATTGATAAATTTTTAAGTTCAGTTAAAAACTATTTGGCGATTAAAACCTTAGTCAGTTTAGGAACAGGGTTAATCATCGGCATTTGGTTGTACGTATTAGGTCTTGACCATTTTATGTTGTGGGCCATGCTGGCATTTTTACTCAATTACATTCCCAATATAGGTTCGATTATCGCTGCGGTTCCTGCCGTGTTATTGGCATTTGTGCAGCTTGGTGCCCCCTCAGCTGGGCTGGTAGCCCTGGGTTATGTGCTAAGCAATACCGTCATGGGAAATGTGGTTGAGCCAAGGTATATGGGGCGCGGACTCGGTTTGTCGACATTGGTAGTGTTTTTGTCCTTGGTATTTTGGGGTTGGTTATTGGGCACGGTTGGCATGTTGCTGTCAGTGCCGCTGACCATGATAGTAAAAATTGCCTTGGAGTCTAATCAGCAAACACACTGGATCGCGTTGCTGCTGGCCAGTGAAAATGAAGAATTTGTGCCCAAGGTGGCAGAACCTGCGCCATCTGAGGAGAAATAAGTGAGTACCGGCAGTGATAAGCCAAGTCGCATCCAGTAACCTTAGCTAAATTTGCAATCAAAACTGAATATTTCCTGAAAACCTACGATAACCTAACAGACTGAAGGAAAATCGGCTGTCCATGAATTCGCAATTAGCTAAAGACACCAAAGTATTGATCGTTGATGATCAAGCCCTAGCGAAGGGCTACATGAAGTATTCACTGGAAGAACTGGGTTTCAGCGATATCACCTACGTGGACAAAATAAGCCTCGCCCTGACCACCATCCGTAATCAACGCTTCGATTTGATCATTTGCTCTTACAACTTAAAAAGAGAGCAAGATGGTTATTACTTTTATGACGAAATAAAAACCAACGGCGAGTTGCCCTCCAGTACGGCTTTTGTGTTCATTAGTGCCGATACCAATTCAGATTTAGTGCAAAGTATCATCGAGTTGCAACCAGATGATTTTTTAGCCAAACCCTTTACGGTTAAAGAGCTCGATCGGCGATTAAGTCGGGTATTGGCACGTAAAAAAGCCTTGCGAGAAGTGTATCTGTGTATCGAAAAAAACCAGTTCAATCGAGCCTTGTCTGAAGTGGAATTATTCTTAGCCAATCCTAAAAATGCCGAATTTTTCCCCCTAGCGCTGAAAATAAAAGGTGAAATGTTGTGTGCGTGTGGCAACTTTGCCCAGGCCAAAGAGTTTTATTTAGCTATTTTAAAAGTGCAAACCTTTGCTTGGGCACAACTTGGATTAGTGAATGCCTATTTGCGTTTAGATGAAGATGAGTCGGCAGAAAAACTGGTATTGCGCTTGGCGTTTAAACCTGACTCGCAGCTCGCTGCCTATGATCTGCTCACCGCCTTACAAATCAAACAAAATGATTTTGAGACGGCCTTAGAATGTGTATTGATGGCCACCGATATTTCACCGCGAAATATTCGCCGGCATAAAACAGCCCTCGACTTGTCACGTATCACCCACGATTATGAAACGCAATTTGAGGCGGCGAAAAAAATTGTGCGTTTTGCCAAAAACTCCATTCATGACAAACCCGAAAATTATTTAAACGTGGCGCGCTCCGGGATTGATTACGCCATGACCGCTGACGAAGAGAACACCGATAAGTTAGTCAAACAAGCCAACGAATACATCAAACAACTGAAAATCGTCTTCCCCAAGGCAGAGGTCAGCGAACAGATTAAAGTCATCAATGTACGCTTGTTTTATTTGGAGAATGAAAAAGAAAAAGCCCAGGCCCTGATGAATCAATTGGATGAAACCAAGTGGGATAACGAGGGCGTGGACGCTTTGTTAGATAAAGCCAAAGCTTTTCACGAGCTAGGTTTACACGAACGTTCTCAAGCGGTGCTGGAACAAATCGAGTTTCGCTGTAAAAATCATTCCGATCAGGGAGAGATTTTCCTGCATTACATTCAGCAGGAAATGAATGAAAAATCCACCATCAAGTCAAGTTCACGGGAGCTCAACAATGTGGCGGTGAATTACTATCGCCGTGGTGACATTGAGAACGCTATCTCTGCCTTTACCCAAGCGTTTACCGTGATGCCTAAAAATGTCTCTATTGCCCTAAATTTGTTGCAAGTTATCGCCGCAAAATCCGCCGAGTTGGGGGCCACCAAAGTGGCGCCACAATTAGTGAAAAAATGCATTGCCACGGTGGAAAATGGTCAGCTCAACGAAGAACAGCAAGAACGTTACCATAAAGTTCGTGCGGCTTTGGATGGTATGGGCTAAGGCTAAAGGTGCTAGTTACCCACTTTTGATTCGGCAATCAGCCACTTTTCTTGCATAGCGTCGCTCAACCATTTTTGCATACATTGGCTATTTTGCATGGTGGTCATGTATGTTTGGCAGATGGGTGTTACGCTCACGCTATACGTGGCAAACCGCCACACCACTGGTGCAAACATGCAATCGGCAATGCTGAACTCTCCGAATAACCAGGGGCCTTGACTGGCATAACGTTCACGACAGTCAGTCCAGATGGCAGTAATGCGTTGAATATCTTGTTCTAATGCAGCGCTTAATACTATGTGTCGTCCTGTCGCTCGGCAGTTCATCGGCATCAATTGCCGCAAAGTCGCAAAACCGGAATGCATTTCAGCGCTCACCGAGCGAGCATGGGCACGGGCGGTGATATCGGCCGGCCACGCACGGCCTGATAGATAGTGTTCAGACACATATTCACAAATGGCCAGCGAATCCCAAATATGCCGATCTTTATCGATCAATACCGGCACTTTTGCCGCAGGGCTATAGCGACGAATCTGCTCAGCACTATCCGCTTGATACAGTGGAATAATGACCTCGTTAAATGCTAAACCAAAATGCTCCAGCAACAACCATGGCCGCAACGACCAGGAAGAGTAATTCTTGTTACCCATCACTAACAACATGGCATTATTCCTCGCTTACTTAGTCTCTCGACGTGCTTTTTCTAGCAGGACGCTGTGCAGAACCTGATGACTTTTTGGGACTTCTAGTTTCTGAACTTGCTCTGCTGACTTTGCCAGAGGTCGCTTTGCCCGCAACGGCTTTTGTCGCAGGTTTATGTTTGTTTGCCTGTGCCACACGATGTTTCTTCACCGACCGGCGCATACGACTCAACTTAACATGGTCTAATTTGCCTTGTTCTAACTTAATCAAGGTCTCTTTTTCTGGCGGCAGTTGCACGCTGGCGCGCAGGGCGTTGATGTCTGCCAGTGGTAGTTCTAACCATCCACCTTGCGGCAAACGTTTAACCAATTCTAGTGCGCCATACCGCACGCGAATTAAGCGACTCACTTGTAAACCCTGAGATTCCCACATCCGTCTGACTTCACGGTTTCGCCCTTCAGACAGGGTAACATGGTACCAACTGTTTAAACTTTCCTCGTCACTGGGCAGTTTGCGAATGCTGGTGAACTTGGCCACGCCATCATCTAATTTGACCCCTTTTTGTAGCTTTTTCAGCATCTCTGGCTGCACGTCACCAAATACTCGAACCGCATATTCACGCTCAACTTCATGTTTCGGGTGCATCAAGCGGTTGGCAAGATCGCCATCATTGGTAAACAATAATAAACCGCTGGTATTCAGATCGAGTCGGCCGACCGCAATCCAACGGCCATTCTGAATGGTGGGCAGACGATCGAATACGGTGGCACGCCCTTCAGGATCCTTACGACTACACAATTCACCCTCAGGTTTGTTGTACATCAATACGCGACAAAAGACTTTCTGTTCACCGCTGGTAATGAGGTTGCCATCAACTCTGATTTTATCGTCAGCTTCGACGCGATCACCTAAGGTAGAAAGCTTGCCATTGACCGATACGCGGCCACCTTCAATCCAAGTTTCCATTTCACGGCGCGAGCCGAAACCGGCATTGGCCAATACTTTTTGTAATTTATCACTCATTAATGTAATTGCTCTGTTTCATCTAGTTTGAGGCTACGAGGCTCGCTAGATTGGGATGGCGGAATTTCGTCATGGGCAGCGGCTACTGCAACATCGGAATCGGGTCGAGGGTTTTGGTCATCCTCGATAAATTGGGCAAAGGAATCGGCACTTGGCAATTCACTGAGACTTTTAAGGGCAAAATAATCAAGAAACTGTTTGGTGGTGGCATACAGTGCCGGACGACCGGGCAGTTCTTTATGACCCACAACTTTTATCCAATTGCGCTCGAGCATGGCCTTCATGATTTGACTACTCACCGATACGCCTCGCACGTCTTCGATCTCACCACGTGTGATGGGTTGTCGATATGCAATTAAAGCCAAGGTTTCGAGCATGGCGCGTGAGTAGCGCGGGGCTTGTTCTTGCCACAGCTTGCTCAGCCAGGGGCTCAAGCTATCAGCAGAGACAAAACGATAGCCACTGGCAACTTCTTGTAACTGAATACCGCGTGCTTGATAGTCAAGTTGCAGTTCTTTGAGTACTTCAATTAAAGCGGTTTTGCTCACCGCCATGCCCTCAAGCACAGTTAGCTGCAGTTGCTCAGTGCCTAGCGGCGTATCAGCCACAAAAATAGCTGCTTCCACCAATTGCTTCAATTGTGCACGGGTAATCTTAGGCATAAGTTTGGCCTTGCAATTTCACATGAATATTACTGAAGGGGGCATTTTGTACTAACTCAATGAGATGCTCTTTGGCGAGCTCGAGAATGGCCAAAAACGTTACCACCACGCCAGCACGCCCTTCGCTGGCATGAAATAAGGTATCAAAGCCGGAAAAATGATCAGCACTGAGTTGTTCGAGAATGTGGCTCATACGCTCACGTGTTGACAGGGCTTCACGTTCAATATGGTGATGTTCAAAGGCTTGTGCGCGCTGCATGGCCGATTGCAAACTCAGCACCAATTCCTGCAAACTAACTTGTGGCAAAATACGAATTGGCGCGACGGAGTCTGCCGGTGTCGCACTGCCTTGGAACAAATCACGTTCTTGGCGCGGCAGGGCATCGAGTTGCTGGGCGGCTTGTTTAATCAACTCATATTCTTTCAAGCGACGTATCAGCTCAGCGCGAGGATCGTCTTCATCGTCGTCTGCATCAGGCCGTTTGGGTAGCAACGAACGAGACTTTACTTCGGCTAAAATGGCCGCCATCAATAAATACTCTGCCGCCAATTCCAATTTAAGATCTTTCATCAGATCGACGTATTGCATGTATTGCTGGGTCACTTGATAAACGGGCAAGTTGACGATATCAAATTTTTGTTTGCGAATGAGGTAAAGCAATAAATCTAAGGGCCCTTCAAAGGCCTCCAGAATAAGCTCTAAGGCATCGGGGGGAATATACAAGTCCTCTGGCTTTTCAATTAGGGCTTCGCCATTGATGAAGGCCAGCGGCAGGGGTTGCTGCACTGGATCATGCTGGGAAAAACGCGAGACAAAATTGTCACCGGATTGCGCCATGGCGTTTGGCCTATTTACACGAAGGGGCGAGTATCGCCACTTCCACGGCGAATGATGGTGGCTTCACCTTCTGATAAATCAATCACAGTAGTAGGCTGTTCGCCTAAAGTGCCACCATGAATAATTAAACCTACCAATTTTTCCAATTTATCGCGGATGTCGTCAGGATCGGATTCAGCCACAATCGCACCGGGCAAGATTAGGGTGGTTGACATCAAAGGCTCGCCCAATTCAGCTAATAAGGCTTGCGCTATTTTATTGGTAGGAACACGGATCCCGATGGTTTTCCGTTTTGGATTTTGCAGCCGTTTGGGGACTTCTTTGGTGGCTTTAAGAATAAACGTATAGGGCCCAGGCGTATTGTTTTTAATCATCCTGAACGCGACATTGTCGACTCGCGCGTATTCAGAAAGCTCAGACATATCACGACACATGAGGGTGAAGTTGTGATCACTGCCAATTTGGCGGATCCGACAGATTTGTTCTATGGCATTTTTGTCGTTCATATGACAACCAATGGAATAACCTGAATCGGTAGGGTAAACCACCACAGCGCCCTTATGGATCAGCTCGCAAGCCTGTTTTATCAAACGTGGCTGAGGGTTATCGGGGTGAATGGTAAAAAATTGGCTCATGTTAGTTTCCTTAGTTACTATCGCAGCAAGTGGGAGCAAAGCAAGTGGCAGTGAACGCTGTTGAATTGCGCAGCCTACGCCGACATATTAACGGCTAAATTCCAATCATGCCAGATAGGTTTGAGTTCCTCAGGCAAGGTGAGGTTTTTCCCCAACTCTGTCCAGCGATTGGGGTAGTGAAAATCTGAACCACTGGAACCGAGCAACTGATGTTCAAGGGCGAGATCAGTGAGTAATTTTTTACGTTCGGGACTGAGGTGAGAATGAATCACTTCCATGCCATCTCCGCCGGCTTCACTGAATTCTGCCACCAAACGTCGTAACCATTTGGCTGTCATGTCGTAGTGCCCGGGATGGGCGAGTACGGCTTGCCCACCTGCTGCATGGATCCATTCGATTGCTTGTGCAATGCTAATCCACTGTGGCTTAACATGGGCTTTTTTGCCCTTGCCTAAATACTTGGTAAAGGCCTTGTCAAAATCGCTGACCACCTGTCTGTCAACCAATACGCGGGCAAAATGTGCTCGGGTAATTTGTCCCACACCGGCTATCGCTTTCGCTTGGCTATACACTTCATCTATGCCCACTTTACTGAGTTTGTTCGACATCTCTTGGGCGCGGATTTCGCGCTCTGCGCCCTGTTGCTGTAGGCGAGATGCAAATACAGGGTCGGTGATATCAACCTGCAAACCAAGAATATGAATGTCAAAGTTATGCCATGAAGTAGACAGTTCCACACCAGCCACAATGTGCAGCGGCCGTTTTTGCAGAGCCTGAAACGCTAGGGCTTGGGGCAGGGCGTCAACCGTATCGTGATCGGTGATAGCCAATACATCAACCTGCATCGTATGTGCTCTGGTGATCAGCTCCTGTGGTGACAGTTGACCATCAGAGAAATGGGTGTGGCTATGCAAGTCAATTTTCATGGCGAGCGAAGGTATCCTGAGTAAATAATTTAGGTTATCCCTATTTTGCTGGTTGACAGCGCAGCCATTTTGTTTTCTTCTATGCCTGTTGAATTAACACAACAGATAATTCAAAACGTCAGCCTAGCACAGAGACATCATAAGTTAGCTAGCTGAGTCAAGGGAAAACGGAGACTAACGGCATTATACCCAAAGCTGGGTAAATTACCGAACAATCGCTGGTTTTCTGTGAAACAAATTGATTGAAAGAGATAAACAAGCAGTGACAAACATAAATACACAAGCAAACATGACTTGGTGGTGGCACAACCTGAATTGACGGGCTGTGATTATTTGTGTGTAAGACACTAAAAATTCCAAAAAAAGCCCGTTTTGAACGGGCTTTTTTTATGGTGAAAAGATGTAGGAAACATACCAGAAAAGTCCCAAAAACGAGCATAAAACAGAGCAGAATGACATGAGTTTAGCGCAGTTAACCGAACAAACAGGCAAGGTGGAAACCTTGGTAGTGCAGGCGCCGTATGTGGCGGATCCTCTGCATGCGTATCAGTATTTATGCCAAGATCGCGCCCACAACCTGCTACTGGAATCAGCGGAGATTGACAGCAAGGACAATCTCAAAAGCTTGTTGTTGGTTGATGCAGCGCTGAAGTTAGAGTGCTGGGGACAGCGCGTGAGCATAACGGCATTAAGCGATAATGGGCGGGCGGTTTTACCCCTGTTTGTGCAAGCTGCACCACTGGGCGTAGATTTGAATGTGGCCGAAGACATCATCACCCTGACTTTCACCAGCAGCGATCCTGAACTAGATGAAGACAGTCGTTTACGTTCGCCGGCTGTATTTGATGCCTTGCGCATGATGCTCAAAAATGTGGTAGCCATTCGAGAACACCCGCATGCAGTGTTTTTAGGTGGTGTGTTTGCTTATGATTTACTGGCTAGTTTTGAAGCGTTGCCGCCAGTGCGAGACAGCGCTAATACCTGTCCTGATTTTATGTTTTATTTAGCTGAATGCCTGGTATTAATTGACCATCAACAACAGGTTTGTGAAGTAGTGGGCAGCGTGTTCAGTGGTAAAAATGTGGGCAACAATTATTTCGCCATCAGTCAACGTCTCGAACAAGTCAAACATAAACTCACTACCATTAAAGCCTTACCGTTCAGTACGTTGCCGCCGTTGAGTGACAGTAAGCTGCAAGTGAATAAAAGCGATGAACGCTACAAACAAGATGTGCTGGATCTCAAGGAGCACATTCTGGCTGGGGATATATTTCAGGTGGTGCCTTCGCGTATTTTTAGTTTGCCCTGCCAGTCTCCACAAGCGGCCTATCGTGCACTTAAATTGTCCAACCCAAGCCCCTACATGTTTTATCTGCAGGCCGATGATTTTTGTATTTTTGGCGCATCGCCTGAATCGGCACTTAAATACACCAAGTCCACCAATCAGGTGGAGATCTATCCCATTGCGGGTACTCGGCCGCGAGGTAAACACTTAGATGGTCGCGTCAATCTAGATTTGGACAGCCGCTTAGAATTGGAATTACAACAAGACCTCAAAGAGCGCTCAGAACACATCATGTTAGTGGATTTAGCCCGCAATGATGTGGCCAAGGTCTCACAACCAGGCAGTCGCTATGTTGCCGAACTGCTCAAGGTTGACCGTTATTCTCATGTGATGCATTTGGTCTCCAGAGTAGTAGGTCAATTACGTGAAGATCTCGATGCCTTACACGCCTATCAAGCATGCATGAATATGGGCACCTTAGTGGGAGCACCAAAAGTCAGTGCAGCGAGCTTAATTCGTCAGGTTGAACAAGAACGACGGGGCAGTTATGGTGGCGCAGTTGGTTACGTGAATGGCCACGGTGATATGGACACCTGTATTGTTATTCGTTCAGCTTTTGTGCGTCAAGGCATGGCGCATATTCAGGCCGGTGCGGGTGTGGTGTATGACTCGGATCCACAAGCAGAGGCGGATGAAACCCGTGGCAAGGCACAAGCAGTCATTTCGGCCATCATCGCCAGTCAAAGTGCCATTAATCAACTTCATTCTAGTGAGATCCAATCTGCTGAGATCCAATCTACTGAGATCCAATCTACTGAGATCCAATCCAGTGAGATCCAATCTGCAGAGATCCTAGCAAGCAAGGGAGGGCAAGCTTAAATGACAACACAACGAGGGTTTACCACCACACAACCAGCCTCTATCTGTGTTTTCTTGCTGGATAATTTTGATTCCTTTACTTACAACCTCGTCGATGAACTGCGCACTTTGGGGCTGGAGTTGATCATCTATCGAAATTCCGTCGCTACGGATTTTATTGTGCAAAAAATGCAGGAGAAAGCACAGCAGCGCACGTCAACGGGGCAGGCAGTGCAAGTTATGCTGCTGCTGTCACCTGGTCCGGGCAATCCGTCCCAAGCAGGTTGCATGTTAGACCTTATCAACGCAGTAAAAGGTCGCTTTCCCGTATTGGGTATTTGTTTAGGGCACCAGGCTATCGTTGAAGCGTACGGTGGAAAAATTGTGCGGGCTAATGAGGTGATGCACGGTAAGTCGTCATTGATCACCCATGCTGAGCAGCCAGTCTTTGCTGGTTTACCTAATCCCTTGCCTGTTGCGCGCTATCACTCTCTGATGGCAGCCGACATGCCCGAAACATTAAGTGTCATGGCAGACTATCGAGGTGTGCCGATGGCAGTGGAGCATCAAGCAGATAGGATGTTAGGTTTTCAATTCCACCCGGAATCTATTTTAAGCAGTCACGGCAGTCAGTTGCTCAAACAGAGTATTGAATATTTGACCCAAACCTTGGACGCCCATCAAGCCCAAATCAAAAAAGGAGAGCATGCCAATGATCCTCAAGGTTCTTGAACAACTATATAGAGGCGAGCAATTACAACAAGGTGAGATGAGTCAGGTATTTTCTGAAGTTGTGAGCGGTAAAGTGGGGGACATTGAACTGTCATCTTTACTCACTGCGCTAAAAATGAAAGGTGAACAACCCGCAGAGATTGCTGGTGCCGCGCAGGCGCTAATCCAACACGCTTCGGCGTTTGAACGACCAGATTATGCTTTTGCTGACATTGTGGGTACCGGTGGTGATGGTCATGACACCATCAATATTTCGTCTGCCGCCGCTATTGTGGCCGCCAGTTGTGGTTTGAAAGTCGCCAAACATGGTAATCGCAGTGTCTCTAGTCAAAGTGGCTCGGCTGACTTGTTTAAGGCCTTTGGTTTGGAATTGTTAATGTCGGCCGAGACGGCACGCCGTTGCCTAGACGAGAGCAACCTGTGTTTTTTATTTGCGCCCAATTACCATGCTGGTATTCGCTATGCGATGCCAGTGCGTACAACACTGAAAACGCGAACTTTGTTTAATTTATTAGGGCCATTGGTTAATCCTGCTCGCCCCAGTCACATTATCATCGGTGTCTACGATACAGCACTGCTGCAACCCTTTGCATTGACCCTGCAATTGCTTGGTTACCAACATGCGCTGGTGGTGCATGGCAGTGGTTTAGATGAATTTGCGTTGCATGGCGATACCCAAGTGATTGAAGTGCAAGGCAAAGATTTGGCACGTTATAGTTTGAACCCGGATGATTTTGGTTTGCCAAGCTTTCCGTTAGACGCCATAAAAGGCGGTGAACCAGTGCATAACAAAGAGTTGATTGAACAAGTATTGAAGGGGCAGGGACAAGCAGCCCATCAAGCGGCAGTAGCCATGAATGCAGGAGCTTTATTAAAACTCTGTGGGCAGGCCGACAGTTTTGCAAAGGGGGCAGAAATGGCCTTAAACGCCATGGCGCAGCAGCGCCCGCTGACAACGATTCAACACGCTGCTGCCATCAGCCAGCAGCATCTAGATTAGAATAAGTTATTATGCCAAATGTATTAGAAACTATTGTTATCCATAAACGTCAAGAAATCGCCCAGCGCAAACAAGACTTGCCCTTAGCGACGTTTGTTGATCAACTTGTACCGTCTGAGCGCAGCCTTTTCAACGCTTTGAGGGGTAAAAACGCCGGCTTTGTTTTGGAATGCAAAAAAGCATCACCCTCAAAGGGTTTGATCCGTGCAAACTTTGATTTAGACGAAATCATTGCTGCCTACAGCCCTTATGCGGCAGCCATTTCCGTGTTAACCGACGAGAAATATTTCCAAGGCAAATTTGAGTACTTGCGATATGTGCGCAGCAACGTCACGCAACCGGTTATCAACAAAGATTTTTTTGTTGATCCTTATCAGGTTTATTTAGCGCGTTATCATCAAGCCGATGCAATTTTATTGATGCTTTCAGTGTTAGACGATGCCAGTTACCAAGCACTATCCGCCTTGGCCGAACAATTCCAACTCGATGTGCTAACGGAAGTCAGCAATGCCGAGGAAGTTGAACGCGCGGTGGCATTAAAAGCCAAGATCATTGGCATCAACAATCGCAATTTACGTGATTTGAGTACAGATTTAGCTACCACGGAAAAACTGGTGCCTTTGATCAAGCAACTCGCTACCCATGAACATGTGATTATGTCTGAATCCGGGATCTATACCAACCAAGAGATTCGTCATTTAGCGCCCTTGGTTGATGGCTTTTTGGTGGGTAGTGCGTTGATGGCACAAACCGATGTTGCCCTAGCGGTTAAACAATTGGTGTACGGCAAGGTGAAAGTATGTGGCCTTACTTCAATAGACAGCGCCAAGCTTGTCAACCACAGTCCAGCAAGTTTTGCAGGCCTCATATTTGCGGATAAATCGCCACGCAAGATTAGTTTTGCACAAGCGGAGCAAATCGTGAAAGCAGTGCCCAATCACTACGTGGGTGTGTTTGTCAATGCACCACTAGCGCAGGTGGCAGAGTATGCAGAGGCGCTCAACTTAAGCGCAGTACAGCTCCATGGTCAGGAAGATCAAGCTTACATCAACAGCTTACGTTTGCTACTGCCTGATGCCTGTCAAATTTGGTTAGCCAAAGGTGTTGAACAGCAACTGCCGGCTATGACGGAAACAGCCATTGACTATTGGTTGCTAGATTGTAAAGTCGGCGCGCAAACAGGCGGCACGGGTCAGCGTTTTGATTGGCAACTGCTGCAAGATTCAGAGGATAAGCCCCGCTTGATCTTAGCTGGTGGGCTTAACTCAGAAAATATTCAACAGGCTGCTGCGACAGGCTTGGCCATGCTTGACCTGAACTCAGGGGTAGAGAGTGCCCCCGGTGTAAAAGATCAGCAAAAACTAAACAGTGTATTTGCGCGCTTGCGTGAATATTAATCAATACCGCCAAAATAGAGAGTAAGTCATGAATAAATTAAACAGTAAATTTGGTGAGTTTGGCGGCATGTATGTGCCGGAATTATTGATACCTGCCCTCGATCAGCTTGAGCAAGCGTTTATCGATGCTAAGCAGGATCCAGAATTTCAAGCAGAATTTTTAGGTTTATTAAAAGACTATGCAGGGCGTCCAACTGCGATGACCTTAAGCCGCAATTTGGTCAGTAACCCTTTAGTAAAATTGTATTTAAAACGCGAAGATTTGTTGCACGGTGGTGCGCATAAAACTAACCAAGTGCTTGGTCAAGCACTGCTAACTAAGCGCATGGGTAAAAGCGAAGTGATTGCCGAAACAGGCGCGGGGCAGCATGGCGTTGCCACTGCCTTGGCCTGTGCTTTAATGGGTTTAAAAGCACGCATTTACATGGGCGCCAAAGACGTTGAGCGTCAAGCACCCAATGTGTTCAGAATGCGTTTGATGGGGGCTGAAGTGATCCCGGTAAATGCTGGCTCTGGCACCTTAAAAGACGCGGTCAACGAAGCCATGCGTGACTGGTCAGCGAGCTATGACAAGGCTCACTATTTATTGGGTACTGCCGCGGGGCCTCACCCCTTCCCAACCATTGTACGGGAATTCCACCGCATGATCGGTGAAGAAACCAAGGCACAAATCCTTGAAAAAGAAGGCCGTTTACCGGATGCCGTGGTGGCCTGTGTGGGTGGTGGCTCTAATGCTATTGGTATGTTTGCTGATTTTATTGATGAGCCGAGCGTAAAGCTCATTGGCGTGGAGCCTGCCGGTAAAGGTTTGCATACCCATGAACACGGTGCCGCCATTGGTAAGGGCACGACGGGGATTTTGCACGGCGCGTTTAGTTACATCATGCAAGACAATGATGGACAGATTGAAGAATCTTACTCAGTATCTGCGGGCTTAGATTATCCAGCGGTAGGTCCACAACATGCACATTTGCATGCTACAGGGCGTGCCCAATATGTGGCCATCAGTGATGATGAGGCACTCAACGCCTTCCAGTTGCTGTCACGTAAAGAAGGGATTATTCCCGCATTAGAATCTTCGCACGCGTTGGCGCATGCGCTAAATATGGCTGATGAAGCCGAAGAAGAAACCATTATTGTGGTGAATCTATCAGGACGGGGCGACAAAGACTTAGCCCATGTGCACAGTATTTTGGGAGATCAAAAACATGCTTAATTCAAAGGACAGATATCAGCAAATGTTCAGTGCCTTGGCGGCGAAGAAACAAGGTGCCTTTGTACCCTTTGTGATGGTGGGAGATCCCGATAAGGCGACATCTCTGGCAATTATTGAAGCCCTTATAGCGGGTGGCGCCGATGCCCTTGAATTAGGTTTTCCTTATTCTGATCCTATTGCCGACGGACCAACAATACAACAAGCGAGTATTCGCGCTTTAGCGAATAAAATAAAAACGACAGATTGTTTTGCCATTATTGCTGCCGTGCGTGCCGCGCATCCTGATATTCCCATCGGTTTATTGTTGTATAGCAATTTGGTACTCAAGCGGGGTATTGAAACGTTTTATCAAGACGCCGCTGACGCCGGCGTGGATTCCATTTTGATTGCTGACGTGCCATTACGCGAAGCACAGCGGTTTATCGATGTCGCCACAAAGGTGGGCATCAAACAAATTTTAATTGCCCCACCCAATGCCAGTGAAGAAACGCTACAGCACATTGGTCAGCAATCTCAAGGTTACACCTATTTGTTAGGGCGAGCAGGTGTTACTGGTGCCGAAACCGCGGCAGCAACCCCCACCCATGAATTGATTGAGAAACTCACGCGGCATAAAGTGGCACCACCTTTACTCGGTTTTGGCATATCCAAACCAGAGCAAGTGGCTGATGCCATTAAAGCCGGTGCTGCGGGGGCGATCTCAGGTTCGGCCACGGTGAATATCATTGCCCAGTACTTGGCGCAACCTGAAGAAATGCTGAAACAACTCACCAGCTTTGTGAAAAACATGAAAGCTGCCACGCAACGTTAAAAAGGAAGGTCGTATGTGGTACATGATTTACAGTGAAGACGTCGCCAACAGTTTACCGTTACGTAAGCAAACTCGGCCAGCCCACTTGGCGCGTATTCAACAACTGGTTGACGCTGGGCGAGTATTGGTAGCGGGTCCGTGTCCTGCCATCGACAGTGACGATCCAGGGGAGGCGGGTTTTACTGGCTCACTGGTTATCGCCGAGTTTAACAGCTTACAAGAAGCCCAAGCGTGGGCCGACAGTGACCCCTACATGCAAGCTGGAGTTTATGCTCGTGTGGTGGTGAAACCCTATAAAAAGGTACTGCCCTAATGAGCAGACTTGGGGTTTGATGTGAGCTATCAGCCCGACATGGAGAGTTTGACGGCCTTTATTGACATTAGTGCCATGCGTGCTCAAGGGGCAGGTGGACAGAATGTCAATAAAGTGTCCAGTGCAATTCACTTGCGTTTCACTATCGCCGCTGCGCCGCTACCTGAATATGTCAAACAACGTTTATTGTCGGGGGGCGATAAACGAATAACCAGTGATGGCATTTTGATTATAAAAGCCCAAAGCCATCGTACCCAGGAAATGAACAAACAAGATGCCTTAGAGCGACTGCAAAGCCTCTTGACTGAAGTGGGAAAATTGCAAAAAGCCCGCCGCGCCACTAGACCCACTAAAAGTTCCCAGATCAAACGGGTTGATACCAAAAAGAAATCAGGCCAAGTAAAAGCCCTTCGCAAGAAAGTGGATTATTAGCCAGCGAATTTTTTAAAGCCCATATTATGATTATCGGCGATAACTTCTTATTATCATTAGCGATCGCGCGATGCTCAGAGACAACTCTCCTTTAGTATTTGCTAAATTTGCCGATATCCCCTCTGAGGTTAGGAGGGAAATATGTTTAATTGTCAATTTGTATTGCACCGTGGTGCCATCTTGTTTATCAGTTTGTTTATGTTGGGTGGGTGCTTGCAACATCACGAGCGCTATTATTTTGCTGAGAATTTTGCTTCGGCTGAGCCCAGTATTGCCGCCTCAGATAATACGATAAAACTGGTTAATTCTGCTTTTTATCAAGCATTTATTGGTGGTGCTTGGCGTTATAAGGGTGCGGTGCGCAGCAACGGTAGGATCAATGCCTATATTCAAATTCCTGACCCGCTTAACATGACTGAAGCGGCGCAACAGGACTACCTCAAACAAGCTATTTGCCCATCGAGTAATCATCACAAGATGTGGCAAGAAATAAAAGGCACAACCCTAGCGGTGCATGTATACACAAATACACGCTCACACACTACGTTTGCTTATTGTGACAACCCTGCTGCAGAGTCTGTGTAATTGCCTTTACTTGCCTAGTGTTAGTTACCGTTTAATTCAGGTCTAATTCAGACTCATCACGGTAATCTCAGTAACACCCGAAACACTCATGATTTACGCCTTTTTTTGGCGCTTTTCAGTGACCTAGTGTATGGGGTAAACTACAAGACGAACATCACTACTGAGTACGAGATTGAATATTATTAGCCGCCACTGTATGCCCCTTATTACCCTCGTCATTATGTTGAGCGTGAGTACGGTTGCGTCTGCTGAAGATAAAAAAACACCACCACCTCCTGTGCAATCTAAAGCGGAAGCCGCCCAGCAGGCACAGCAAAAAGTGAATGGCCGAGTGCTAAAAGTCGAACAAAATCAAAATGCTTATAAAGTAAAGGTACTGCAGAAATCTGGTCGTGTGGTATCGGTTGATGTCGACAAAAAATCAGGAAAGGTCAGTAAAGAGAAAAAGGACTAAGCATGCGTTTAATGGTGGCAGAAGATGACAGTCGATTACTCACACAACTCGATCAGCTGTTACAAAAAAACGGCTACAGTGTTGATTTAGCCGATGACGGCGCAAAGGCGCTGTTCTTACTGAGTGAACATCCATACGACTTAGCCATCATTGATATTGGTCTACCTGTCATGGACGGCTTTGAATTGATCCAACAAGCCCGCAAAAAAAGCGTAACGTGCCCCATTTTGATTTTGACCGCTCGCGACCGCTGGCAGGAAAAAGTCGAGGGTCTTGAGTCAGGGGCCGATGATTATTTAACTAAACCCTTTCATAACGAAGAACTCCTTGCCCGCATCAAAGCGCTGATCCGCCGGGCGGCAGGCAAAGCGCATCCCCTGATTGAAAAAGGGCCACTCACCTTGGATACCTTAAGTGAGGAAGTCACCGTAAATGGCCAACATATTGAGCTGACAGCCTATGAGTACAAGGTGCTTGAATATCTGCTGTTGAATCCACAAAAAATCGTCTCAAAAACCGAACTCACTGAGCACATTTACGATCAGGATTTTGACTTAGACAGCAATGTGATAGAGGTATTTGTGGGGCGTTTACGCAAAAAAATTGATCCAGATGGCAGTTTAAATCCCATCGAAACTCTGCGTGGGCGAGGCTATCGGATAAATCGTGAGTTGTAATTCCTTGGCGGAAGAGTAAACAACAATGCGCAGTTTGTCTTTGCGCTTACGCACCTTTGCGGCAGCCATTTTAGCCTTAATTATCTTTGTACCGACCACGGTACTGACCCTCGAAAAAGCCTTTAATTTCAGTTTAAGCCAGTCCATGCAGCAGCAATTAAAGGTGCAAAGCCTCACGCTGATCAGCGAATTTGAGTTCGACAATGGCCTCGTGCAAATGCCCGAACAACTCATTAACGAGCAATTTAATCTTCCTGGCTCTGGGCTGTATGCCTTTATTCAAACGGACCAAACCATTGTCTGGACTTCATTGTCGAGCTTAAATCAAGCACAGCTGCCGTTGTTAACGCCACCTGCCGTTGGTGACGAAAGCTTCATTGATGATTTTATCTGGGGAGAACGTTTCTTTCTATTTGCCTACACCGCAGAGTTTGACACCGGTGAGGGTTATCAGGCCGTCAGTTTTTTCATTTTGCAAGATAAACAAATCTTTGATGCGGAAAAGGCACATTTTGCGAGTATTTTGTGGAAATGGTTAGGCCTCGTCGCCTTATTAATGTTGGTTTTATTGCTGGTCAGCCTCAATGCTGCGCTGCTGCCTATTAGTCGCTTGAATAAACAAATCATTCAAGCCGAGCGAGGTTTGATTAAGCGGATAGAACAACAATACCCGCCGGAATTAGAGAGGCTCAAGAGCAGTATTAACCATTTACTCAATAGCGAAGAACAGCAACGTTCACGCTATAAAAATAGTTTGAGTGATTTGGCGCACAGTTTGAAAACCCCCTTGACGGTGCTTAAAGGCACGCAAAACTTACCCAGCGATGCGGATGAACCCATTCAACAAATTGATCAATTGATCAAACGTCAGTTAAAACGCGCTGTGGCTGGACATGCCATGAGTTGGGACGCGCAATTGCAAATCGAACCTATTTTGCAAAAACTGGTTAATGCCATGCACAAAGTTTATGCCGACAAACACTTAAAAATAGACTGGCAGATTCTGCCACCTGAGCAATATTTCCTTGGCGATGTGACTGATTTGATGGAAATGTTGGGCAATGTATTAGACAACGCCTGCAAAGCGGCAAAAACCCGTGTGTTATGCCAAGTAGAAGCGATGGGTCGGTGGTTGCTGATCAGTGTCGCTGACGATGGTGCAGGGATCCCAGCAGAAAAACGCCTTAGTTTACTCAGTAGAGGTGTGCGTCTTGACAGCTATACCGAAGGTCAGGGGATCGGCTTAGCCGTGGTGGCCGACCTAGTATCTGCCTACCAAGGCAAACTCGAAATAGAACAGAGTGAACTGGGCGGTGCGCGTATTATTATGCAATTCCCTTTATCGTAGACCTCGTTAATCCCCCTCAGGCTTAAGCCGCTGTTTAGATTGCTGCATAAATCGACACTTGGCTCAATTCAGGTTTGTTTTTGCGGAAATGGACTGGCTAAAAAGACACTTAACGATTAAGGTTATTGTCAAATTTTTAGGGCGAGATGTGCAATTGAGAAAGCGGTGTCAGTGCTTAACCATTATTTTTTTCTTAAGTCTTGCTGGTGGCAAAGTCTGGGCAGAATCTGTGCGCGAATTTATTCAGTCAGCACAAGTGGAAACCTTTGATTGCCCAAGTGATGAAAGCATGCAAGCACTTGAGAACTGGTTGAGTCGAGGAGATTTAGCTAGCCAAGACGTCATTGATCTGACGGTCATCAAGGGCCAAGGCCTTATTTGCATCGGCCAGTTTGAACCGGCTAAAAAACTGCTTAAAGATGTGCTGAGTGATGATCTCATTGATCATAGCACTTATGCCTATGCCAGCGCGCTCTATCAACTGGGATTTATCTATGACGTGCAGGAAAACCCACTCCGTTGTCAGTATTACGCCGAGGCGAGGCAAGCGGCAATGGGACAATTTAGAGATGTGGTGCTCAGTGCTGAGTTAGGGGAAATAACGGTATGCAGCAGTGATAATCAGAATGTAGGGTTAAAATTGGCTAAATTATTTGCCTTGTTAGAAAGTTATTTACGCGTTGGTGATAAAGCCGCCATTGCACATATTCATAACAATATCGGTCTATTGTATGGGGATATTGGTCAGAATGCGCTCGCCGCCGAGCAATATGAAAAATCTTACAAAATTGGTCTCGAAGTCTATGAGCAGAAAAATCAAATGGCGCCCCTGTTTAGTGTGATCAGTGCCTACACCGGCAGTGGAGATTTTGCCAATGCCAAGTTAATGATTGATGAATTGGAACGCGCGAATAAACTTGTCAACACACCGCTCACCAACAGTTGGTTGCATTTTACCCGCAGTCGGTATTTTTACGTCACCAAGCAATTTGATCAAATGCGCAATAGCCTGCGTGACTGGCTACCCTTTTTGGCACAGGTTTCCAATAAACAAATGGCTGCCTTACACGCTCTATATTCAGCTGCATTATGCATGCACGATGACGACAGAAAATGTGTAGAAAACTTTATTGCACAAAGGGCAGAAGTTGACGCCAAACATGCATCGCGTTTATCCGCTAACAAAGATTATTTGCGATTCTTAGTGTCGGCAAATTTGTATCTGGGTGATATTGGTCGTTCTCAAGACGCGTTTGAACGTTATGCTGAAACCTTGACTGAAAAATTACACCAGCAACAATCCTCAGCTCAGGTGCTGGGTGTGGCAAATTTGTACAGTGAAATTATTTCATTGGAAGATGAGTTAAACAAAGCACAGCAGCAACGCATTCAATTTATGGTGTTAATTGTAGCGCTTGTGATTTTGACGGGACTGGCTGCGTATTGGGGCATTGGCCGCCGATATTTACGAGGCTTACATACCGACATGCTGACGGGACTGCGCACGGAACAATCCGTACTCGCAGCGATTCGCCGAGTAAAAGCACCCATGCAAGATAGAATCAACGCCTTGGCAGTCTTTGATTTGTCGAATTTTACTGAGGTCAACGCCCAGTTTGGTTATATGGCGGGGGATATGTTGCTAAAAACTGTGGCCAGCTGCTTACAGCAGGTGACACGAGAGCACGATTTAGTCGGTCGCTTAGGGGCCGATCAATTTGTTGTGTGCTTGAAAAATATCGAAGATCACACCGCTACAGAATTATTCGAACGCATTCAAAAAGTGTTAGGGGATACAGTGCTTGATGCGGGCAGAGGGGAGAGAGTTAACGTGCATTCCAGTATGCATATTTATTTAGCGCCGGATAATTTTTCTGATCTTGATCAGGTGTTATTGGATCTACGTCAAGCCGCCAGCAAGAAGACCTCAGTTTAGGGTTTTGTTTACTTTTGAGATACTACAAGGCTGACGTGTGCCTAAGTTGCTCCTTCCATTAGATCATTATGACGAAGCAGGGCGTGTGAAACCCGCGTCCAGTCACTATTGGTTAGCGCTTTATTTGTCGCGAAGTTTGCTGGTTGCTTTGCTAGCCTTAAGTGATAGGCAACACAGCAGTGAGCTACTCAGACTTATCTACCCCCAACAACAGTATTTATTTTGGGGCATCGGTGTTGGTTTGCCGGCGGTGCTGGGTCTGCTCATCCTTTCGTTTCGAGAAAAACTGGTGACACATCGCTGTGTTTTGCTTTTTACCTGGCTAAAACCCAGCTTTACTGCAGCAGCATTGCTAGATATTTGCTTACATCTGTACTTAGCCAATCTTCACCTATGGCAATTTTCTTGGGTAATCGCCCTGTCTTTACTCTTTGATTTACTGAGTTTGCTGTATATATGGCGGGATAAACACCTAAGTTTACTTGTTCGTGACTGGCGTCATCCATAACAACCAGCTTTGACTAGATGAATTATTATTGTGTGCAACTACTGCATTTTGTTAGCAAGGGCCTGTTCAAAGTAACTTTTGACACTGATCTGACTGTCGACCACCAAACGTTGATAACATATCCCTGCGAAGGCGTAACTATTGCCAGCATATTCTAATACCACGTAAGGGGCATCAGGATCGGACGCATCGTAAGTCCAGTTACCACCTATTTTACGTCTGAATATTTCGCCAACATAGGCGCCATAAATATTACACAGCGTGAATACGGCACTTTCTTCCAAAGCCTGATCTCGGTATCTGGCCAACCAGCCTAAAATAACCTCGTCCACTAAATCAAGACTGGCATCGCTGTAGTCCAAGGTTAAATTAAATTCTTCTAAGGTGGTGTTGACCGCGTTTTCAGCACTGTCAGTCATTAATTCAGTTAGCTCTTCTCGATTCATCTGCATAGTATGTCCTTTGTACCCAAGTTCAGTTTGACTGGTGGGTTTGACTATTTGCCACTATTTGTTGGTAAAGTAACTCGCTGCCAGGGCCAATTCTATCGGCATTAGGGGCAATTAAGTAAAATGAGATAGTCCTAAAACTGCTGCCTTTGATGGCTAATTTGACCAATTTATTGTCTAACACAAGGGCATGAGTTGTATGGGCTGGCAACCAACAAAAACCGATACCTTCGAGCATAATATCAATTGCGGTAGAAAAGTCACTGACCGTCCAGCGTTGTTCCGATTTTAGCCAACCTTGTTTTTCATCGGGTACTTTACCGGTGTCCTTGATGACCAGTTGTAAATGTTGAGCCAATTCTGAAGGTTCGATAGGCCCCGGGTACTGTGCCAGTTCATGCTGTGGGTGACACACTGTATAAAAGTTTTCTTGGCACAGCGGTTCACCCAAATAGCCTTTGGGAATACTGCCGCTGATGACTAAATCTGCCCACTTTTCCTTGATGGCTTCTTCGGTACCAGTGAGCACAGTATTAATAACTTTTAATCGACTGCCTCGGCAGTTTGGACCAAAAGCTTTTAAAGCGGGGTAAAGTAGCTGTCGGGGAAAGGCTAAATCTACCGCCAAAGTAATTTCCGGCTCCCAATTTTGATTAATATTTTTAGCGAGTTCTTCCAGATCTTGAATATTCTGGGTTAAATGTCGCGCGCGCCTGAGCATCACTTCGCCGGCTTCTGTGAGCCTTGCTTTGCGCCCAATCACCTCTAATAGTGGCACACCGAGTAAATCCTGGAGCTTTGCCACCGCATGATTTAGAGACGATTGACTTTTATTTAATTTTGCGGCCGCCTGCGCATATCCGCCATAATCCACAACAGCTTGTAAAATACGCCACTGTTCAATGGTAGTTTTCGATCGGTACATAGTTCTATTTTATCGAATTGTCATAGCTCAGCATTGTGGACTGAAGTTGCCTGTAACACCAGAGTGATCTGAACCAAGCTCCAAGCGTACAGCCTTTATCATCATCGAGAAACTTATGAAATATACATCGACCTTGCCGCTTACCGCATTACTTAGTTTAGGTTTAATTTCAGCCCTGGTGGAATGGCACGTTATACCGCCAGGCTTGGTTTTATTGGAGAGTATGCAGGCTGCTTTTCAAGACTATTTTTACGCCTTAATCGTGTTAATTATTCTGTTGGAATCCATTGTTTATGTTGGGTTTTATTTTCCAGGGCAGTTTTTCGCTGTGGTGTTAGTGGTGTTAGCTAAACCTAATTGGCAAAGTATTGTTTATTTAACCTTGGCGATGGTGTTTGCTGCGACACTTGGATCGTTGATTAATTACAGCCTTGGGCGGCGCATTGAAAGCGACAAAAACAAACAAAAAGCGGTATCCATCAAAGCGTTAGCTGTGGCCATGATCCACATCAACTCCTTGGCGTTTTTTATGTTCAATCAAGGGGCAACTCACCAACCCGTGCGCATCGTGTTGTTAGCCGGTTTACTTAACCTACCTTACTACTTGGCCTTAATATTTCTTACTTCTGTTTTTAGCCAAGAGGTCATGGGTATGGCGGAAAATCCATGGTTGTTGGCTGTCTTTATTGTAATTTGGTTAGGCATCACGCTTTGGATTGATATTAAAAATCTTCGGAAGCTAAGAAATCCTGCTTAGTTTTTTGCCGTTGCTCGGGCGATTAATTTATCGATAACACGTGCAGCTGCAACAAAACCGAAGGTGGCAGTCACCGCTACCGATGCGCCAAAACCCGTATTGCAATCAAGTTTGCCACTCTCCTGACTTTGATGTTTACTTGCGCATACTGTGCCATCTGGCTGGGGGTATTTTAGTTGCTCAGTGGAGTAAACGCAGTCAATGGCAAAACGGCGTTTGCTGTTTTGGGTAAAATGATAGAAGCGGCGTAAATAGCTACGCAACTTGGCTGCCAAGGGGTCTTGAATAGTTTTGCTGAGATCGCCAACACACACTTGGGTTGGGTCAGTTTGTCCACCAGCGCCACCGATGGTTATGATCGGTATTTTATTGCGTTTACAATAAGCAATCATGGCGGCTTTTGCTTTAATGCTATCTGTAGCGTCTACCACGTAATCGAAACCTTCGCCAAGTAACTCAGCGACATTTTCTGGGCTAACAAAATCTTCAACTGCCCTAACAATACATTCTGGATTAATGTCCACTAAACGTTTCTGCATTTCAGCCACTTTCGCCTGACCCACAGACGACTGCATGGCATGAATTTGGCGATTAGTGTTGGTTACACATATATCATCCAAGTCGATCAGGGTTAAGTGTCCAACAGCAGAGCGCACGAGTGCTTCTGCTACCCAACAGCCTACGCCGCCAATCCCGACTACGCACACATGCGCCTTAGCCAATATTTCGACGGCTTGATTGCCATATAGGCGTTGAGTACCGCCAAAGCGCTGAGAGATTTGGGTCATGATTGGTATTACCTAATAAGATCTTGCAAGCGAAGACAAACACAGTGAAATTCGGCGGGATTATATCAAGTACAATAGGTAAATCGTGAAAATTTCTTAGTGGCTTCCTCCTGCTTTTGCATGATCCTTCGAATTAATTGATGTTTATATCCTGTTAACTGCAATTTTAATTCTAATTGCTTCATGCTTTCATATAGAAATTAATGTGAGGGTGAAATAATGACAACAAACTCAGTGATCAAACAAATTGTACGGGGTATGCCTACTCAAGATGGGGCGGGTGTCACGTTGACAAGAATTATCGGCCAACCGAGTTTGCCAAGACTCGACCCCTTTCTCATGCTTGACGAATTTGGCTCTGATAAAGCACAAGACTATATTGCCGGATTTCCAGAGCATCCTCATCGTGGTTTTCAAACGGTGACCTACATGCTGGATGGAAAAATGGAACACCGTGATTCGGTGGGTAACCAAGGCCTTATTGAAACAGGTGGTATTCAATGGATGAACGCCGGCAGGGGCATTATTCATTCTGAAATGCCTAAACAAACCGAGGGCTTGATGCGCGGTTTTCAACTGTGGGTTAATTTGCCCGCCAGCGAAAAAATGTCGGCCCCTCATTATCAAGATATCAAAGCAGCCCAAGTGCCAATCGTGGACCTTGCTGATGGCGTGTCCGTGAAAGTACTGGTTGGCGAATTTGCAGGGGTGACCGGTCCGGTGACCGCACAGGCAGTCAAACCTGTGTTTATTGATGTTAATTTTACGCAAACTGCTTCGTTGACTGTTCCACGTGATCCGCAGCACAACTTTTTTATCTATTGTTACGAAGGACAATTGAGCCTAGGTGATGAAAATATCCTCAAGGGGCAATTAGTGGTTTTACATCCCGGCAGTCAATTTGCGTTACAGTCAAAAGGAGCAAGTCGATGCATCATAGTGGGTGGGCGGCCAATAAATGAGCCCATCGTCCAGTATGGTCCGTTTGTGATGAATACAGAGCAAGAGATCCATCAGGCCTTTAACGACTATCGACAAGGTCGTTTGGCTTAGTTTTTGCCAGTAAGTGCCAAGCAGTGAGCTGACAAAGACGAATATTTTACTTTACTGCTTGGACTTTGTTGAATAAGCGTCTGAGCTTTAATACTATTCGAGCACTTAAGTTGTGGTCATATGAATTGACCCGAGTGCAGAAAAGGAAAGAGTAATGAAGCCAGTCGTATTAGCCGGAGGAAGTGGAAGCCGTTTGTGGCCAAAATCACGTGCCGCGCTGCCTAAACAGTTTTTAAAACTGACTTGTGACATGACCATGTTGCAGGACACCATTCTTCGCCTTAAAGGCACGGTGACTGATTCATCCATCATAATTTGTAATGATGCTCACCGCTTTTTGGTGGCTGAGCAATTGCGCCAACAAAATATTCAACACAGCGGCATTTTACTTGAACCTGTTGGTCGTAACACCGCGCCAGCCATTGCACTTGCTGCCCTGCATGCCAGTTTACACGGTGAAGATCCTATCCTGTTGGTATTAGCCGCCGATCACTTAATCAGTAATACCGCCGCGTTTCATCAAGCCATTTCGCGGGCAGAAGTGTTGGCACAACAGGGCAAACTTGTCACCTTTGGGGTGGTGCCTGATGCGCCGCAGACGGGCTACGGTTATATTAAACGCGGCGAGGTTATCGGTGGCGACACCGGCGGTTATGCCGTTGCCCAATTTGTTGAAAAACCTAACTTAGCGAAGGCACAAGCTTATTTGGATTCTGGTGAATATTACTGGAACAGTGGCATGTTCATGTTTAAGGCCAGTCGTTATCTGCAAGAATTGCAAAAATTTGCACCAGACATACTCGATTGCTGTAAACGTGCCATCGCCAGTGAAGCAAAAGATTTAGATTTTGTGCGCATAGATGCAGATATTTTTGCACAGTGCCCAGAAGACTCCATTGACTATGCGGTGATGGAAAAAACCGATGCAGCTTGCGTGGTGCCTTTAGATGCTGGATGGAGTGATGTGGGCAGTTGGTCATCTTTGTGGGAAACCGCGCAAAATAAAGATGCCAACAATAATGTCATTATCGGTGATGCCATTCTTGATGGCGTACACAACAGCTACATCAATGCTGAGCAGCGTTTGATTTCTGTGGTTGGTTTAGATGATGTGGTAGTGGTAGAAACCAAAGACGCCGTATTGGTGGCACACAAAAACAAAGTGCAAGACATTAAAAATGTCGTCAACCAACTAAAAGCCGAAAAACGCCCTGAGTTTGAGTTCCATCGCGAGGTATTTCGTCCATGGGGGAGCTATGATTCCATCGACAATGGCGCCCGTTTTCAGGTGAAACGTATCACCGTTAAGCCCGGCGAAAAACTCTCGGTACAGATGCATCATCACCGCGCCGAACACTGGATTGTGGTGGCGGGCACGGCCAAGGTTACAAATGGCGAAGAGACCTTACTACTCTCTGAAAATCAATCGACATATATTCCTGTTGGCGTTATTCATGCCCTTGAAAATCCTGGAAAGATCCCGCTGGAACTGATTGAAGTTCAGTCGGGAACGTATCTAGGTGAAGATGACATTGTGCGTTTTTCAGACCGTTACGGTCGTGTCGAAAGCAAATAAGCCAAAGCGGCCCCAATAGGAAATTATGATGCAATTAAGCTGCTTTAAAGCCTACGATATTCGCGGCAAACTGCTAGAACAATTGGATGAATCGGTGGCCTATCGCATTGGCCGTGCGTTTGCTGAATACCTGCAAGCAAAGACCGTTGTAGTTGGGGGAGATGTACGTTTAACGTCTGCGCCCTTAAAATTAGCCCTCAGCGCGGGTTTAATTGATGGTGGCGCGGCGGTACAAGATTTAGGCATGACAGGAACAGAAGAAATCTATTTTGCCACCAAGCATTTAGGTGTTGATGGTGGCATCGAGGTAACGGCTAGTCATAATCCCATTGATTACAACGGCATGAAGTTGGTTAAAGCCGGTTCCAAGCCCATCAGTGGTGACACGGGTTTGTTTGCCATTCAAGCCTTGGCTGAACGTTATGCGGATGAACTAGTTGTCGAACGGCTGGCTGCCTTTTGCGAAAAACCTGTCGACGCTCATGCGTTTATTGCTGGTGAGTCAACGGTTAGTGTCGAAAAATTATTGGCCAGTCAACGCTATCAACAAATTTCGGTGTTGCAAGCCTATGTCAAGCATATGCTGTCCTACGTCAAGCTTGCCAACTTTACGCCGCTTAAGTTGGTAGTGAATGCTGGCAATGGAGCGGCGGGGCAAGCCCTTGATGCCATTGAAGCAGCGCTTATCAAGCAACAGATCCCCATAGAATTCATAAAAGTTCACCATCAACCAGATGGTTCCTTTCCTAACGGTATCCCTAATCCCTTATTGCCAGAAAGTCGTGCCGATACGGCAAATGCAGTGAAAGCCAGTGGCGCGCACATGGGCATCGCTTGGGATGGCGACTTTGACCGCTGTTTCTTGTTTGACGAACACGGTGACTTTGTCGAGGGGTATTACATCGTTGGCTTACTGGCGAAGGCTTTCCTTAGCAAAGATCCCGGCGCTAAAATCATTTATGATCCGCGGGTCTATTGGAATACCGAAGATATTGTCAGACAAGCAGGCGGCATACCCATTAAAAGTAAAACAGGGCATGCTTTCATCAAAGAACGTATGCGAGCAGATGATGCGGTCTATGGTGGTGAAATGAGCGCTCACCATTATTTTCGAGATTTTGCCTACTGTGATTCCGGCATGATCCCTTGGTTATTGGTGGCAGAATTGATTTGTACCAGTGGTAAACCATTGTCCATGTTAGTGAAAGAGCGAATTGCAGCGTTTCCTTCGTCAGGTGAAATCAACCGTACCCTTGCTGATCCTGATGCCGCCATTAAGACAATATTAGAGAAATATCAGGCCAGTGCTGAGTTTGTGGACTACACCGATGGCATTGGGCTGGAATTTGGTACCTGGCGTTTTAACCTGCGCAAATCCAATACCGAACCGGTCATCCGCTTGAATGTAGAATCTAGAGCAGACATCCCATTGATGGAAGCAAAAACTCAAGAGTTGTTAGCCTTATTGCAATAGTGTTTTTTATAGCTCTTTGTCTTACCGGCAAAGAGCTAAGTTTCGCGTTATGTCCTCACTAAGCTAGTTCATCAATAACATCGCACTATGCCCCAAGACCGTTACGGTGGTTAATTGGATGCGTAAATTTTTGTAGGCACGGTCAATCTTGAGGGTCTGCAAATCATAAAACAGCATGCCCACAAATCCAGCTATTAGCAGCACGATGGCCGAGTCAAGAGCAGGCATTAATAAACAGCACCATGCCAGCAGCGAGGGAAGCATCGCCACACTCAATTGCATTTTTTTGGCGGTTCTGTGCAGTGCATCGTACCAATGAATTCCGCCTAAAAAAGCCAAAATAACCGCACTATACTGGATGAAAATTTTTACCACTGCATCAGTATCATGTAGACCCAAAAAGCCTATGATCGGTAAAGTAATAAAGGGAAGTAAACCAGCGTAACCGAGCATTCTTGCATGAGGGGTTATTTGCATGACGGAGGTCTCTGTGCTTAGGGCAAAAAAAAGCGCTGGGTTGATTATCTCAATCCAGCGCTTTTCATCTTAGATGATAACCGTATTATTTTTCAATCTTGCTATAAGGGCGCTGCGCGTGCCCAGTGTATAACTGACGTGGACGACCGATTTTCTGGCCAGGTTGACTCAGCATTTCATGCCAGTGTGATACCCAACCTACGGTGCGGGCCAAGGCAAAAATACAGGTAAACATGTTAGTGGGTATACCGATGGCTTTGAGGATAATGCCAGAGTAGAAATCAACGTTCGGGAACAGTTTCTTCTCAGCAAAATATGGATCACTTAAGGCAATTTTCTCTAATTCCATCGCAACGTTCAACAAGGGGTCGTCAATATTGAGTTCTGCCAGTACTTCGTGGCAACTCTCACGCATAACCGTTGCACGAGGATCGAAGTTTTTGTATACACGATGGCCAAATCCCATCAAACGGAAGGGATCATTTTTGTCTTTCGCACGGGCAATGAATTCAGGAATGCGATCGACAGTGCCAATCTCTTCTAACATGTTCAAACAAGCTTCATTGGCGCCACCGTGTGCTGGGCCCCACAATGAAGCAACACCCGCCGCGATACATGCATATGGATTTGCCCCTGAAGAACCGGCTAAACGTACAGTAGAGGTTGAGGCATTTTGCTCATGATCGGCATGTAAAATGAATATCCGGTCGACGGCACGCGCCACGGCTGGGCTGATTGTGTATTCTTCAGCAGGCACCGAAAACATCATGTTTAAGAAGTTTTCTGCGTAGCTCAAGTCATTACGCGGATAAACAAAAGGTTGCCCAATATTGTATTTGTAGCACATGGCAACCAAGGTTGGCATTTTTGCGACCAGACGATACGCACTGCGCAAACGTTGTTCAGCATCGTTGATGTTTAAGTCATCGTGATAGAAAGACGCCATTGCGCCCACCGTGCCACACAACATCGCCATAGGGTGGGCGTCGCGTCGGAAACCGCGGAAGAAGTTGTTGACTTGGTCGTGGACTAAAGTGTGGCGTGTGATGATATTTTTGAATGCTTGGTATTCTTCGGTATTGGGTGTTTTGTCATGCAACAACATGTAACAGACTTCAATGTAATCAGCATCGCGCGCTAATTCTTCAATGGAATAGCCGCGATGTAACAGGATACCTTTTGCTCCATCGATGTAGGTAATGGAAGACTCGCAAGATCCAGTCGCCATAAACCCGGGATCATAAGTGAAATAACCCATGCTGCCTAAATTTCGAATATCGATTACGTCATGCCCTGCTGTACCAGACAGAATAGGTAGTTCAATTTCTTTCTCACCGGCTTTTAAAATGGCTTGTTTGTCTGCCATAGTTTGCTCTCCTCAGACTGGTTCTTGATGATTAAACAGGTGTTATTTCTGTTTGCGCGGGGAAAATCGCCGCTATTTGTACTGATAATGTGGTGTTATGTCAATTTTAATGCTCAGTTAAAACTTCAATATCGTTGATCAAAATTTGCTTTTACACCATACAATTATGTGACTTACGTTGCATAGGCTAATAAAGAACAACAATTGTAATTCAGTGATTCGCTGGTTATACTTTGCCACCTTGTTAGAGCGATAGCAAAAGCATTAATTGATTAATATTTTGCTAACAAATCTGCAACATCTTCATGGATGGACGTAAAGTTCGAGCACAATGTTTTTTAGCAAGATTTGCCTCGCAATGCGGCAAACCTGTATTAACGACAATTCCTTCGGGTTAAAAGAGCGAAAAACGTGAAAAAACAAAGACCAGTTAATTTACAACTTAATACCATTAGTTTCCCACCCGCCGCCATTACATCCATTCTTCATCGCATCACGGGCGTAGCCTTGTTTGTTGCCTTGTTGTTTGTGATCTGGGCTTGGGCGGTGTCAGTATCATCACCTGATGGCTTTGCCCTAGTCAGTGAGCAGTTAAACGGCTGGCTAGGAAAGTTCATTGCCATTGGCACGATTTCAGCATTGAGCTACCACATTCTGGGTGGTGTTAGACATTTGATTATGGATACCGGACGCTGGGAAGAGCTGGAGTCTGGCAATGCTAGCGCTAAAGCAATTATTGGAATTTGGATTATTTTAACCATCGTTGTAGGAGTTGTATTATGGTAACTAGCCAAGCTAGTTTGAAACGAGATGGTGTTCAAGATTACGTCACCATCCGCGCAACGGCCATCATCATGACGGCTTTTTCCTTGTATATGGCATGGTTTTTCCTTGCTACCCCACAGATTACCTACGAAGTGTGGCATGGTTTATTTGCCTCATTGGCCATGAAGGTCTTCACACTCGCTACACTGCTTTCCATTATGTTGCATATCAGAATTGGTTTGTGGCAAGTGTTAACTGATTACGTTAAAGCACCAGGGTTGCGCGCTGCGCTTCAATTTATTTTAAATCTGATCGCATTCGTCTATGTTGCCGTCGGTCTTTTTGTATTGTGGGGTGTTTAGATGAGTATTGCAGTACATGAATATGATGCAGTGGTAATTGGTGCAGGCGGTGCGGGTATGCGCGCTGCATTACAAATTTCACAATCGGGTAAGTCTTGTGCGCTTTTATCAAAAGTGTTTCCAACGCGTTCACATACTGTGTCGGCCCAAGGTGGGATTACAGTTGCGTTAGGCAATGCCCACGAAGATAACTGGGAATGGCACATGTATGACACCGTAAAAGGGTCTGATTACATTGGTGACCAAGACGCTATCGAATATATGTGTAAGACGGGGCCAGAAGCCATCATTGAGATGGAGAACATGGGTTTACCTTTCTCACGCTTTGAAAATGGCAAAATCTATCAGCGTCCCTTCGGTGGGCAGTCGAAGAATTTTGGCGGTGAGCAAGGTGCGCGCACTGCAGCAGCGGCGGATCGTACCGGTCACGCTTTGTTGCATTTGTTGTATCAACAAAATGTGAAGAACAAAACAAAAGTATTCAGTGAGTGGTATGCCCTCGACTTAGTGAAGAACCAAGACGGTGATGTTGTCGGTTGTACAGCTATCGACATTGAATCCGGCGAAGTTGTGTACTTTAAGTCTAAAGCTGTTGTATTGGCGACAGGTGGAGCAGGCAGAATATACGCGTCTACGACTAATGCTCACATCAATACTGGTGATGGTGTTGGTATGGCTATTCGCGCTGGTGTACCCATGCAAGACATGGAGATGTGGCAGTTCCACCCAACAGGGATTGCCGGTGCCGGTACTTTGGTGACCGAGGGATGCCGCGGTGAAGGTGGTTATCTCTTAAACAAAAATGGCGAACGCTTTATGGAGCGTTATGCACCTAATGCCAAAGATTTAGCTGGTCGTGACGTGGTGGCACGCTCAATGATGACTGAAATCCGTGAAGGTCGTGGTTGTGATGGCCCCTGGGGTCCACACATTAAACTTAAATTGGATCACCTTGGCAAAGACGTGCTCGAGTCACGTTTGCCTGGCATTCTAGAGTTGTCACGTACTTTTGCTCATGTTGATCCAGTTAAAGAACCCATTCCGGTTATTCCAACCTGCCATTATATGATGGGGGGGATCCCCACCAACGTGGATGGTCAGGCACTTAGCATCGACAGCAAAGGCAAAGAGAAACCTATTAAGGGCTTGTTTGCTTGTGGTGAAATCGCCTGTGTATCAGTACACGGCGCTAACCGCCTAGGCGGTAACTCCTTGCTTGATCTTGTGGTGTTCGGTCGTGCCACTGGTTTGCACCTTGGTAAAGCCATTGATGGTATTGAAGCACGTGATGCCTCTGCCGATGATGTTGATGCAGCGTTAGCCCGCTTCAATCGCTGGGAAAGCTCTGAAAAAGGCAAGGGTGAAGATCCTGTCAAAATCAAAAAAGACCTACAACAATGTATGCAGCTCAATTTCTCGGTATTCCGTGAAGGTGAAGCAATGGCAGAAGGTTTGAAAGAGCTTGGTGAAATCCGTGAGCGTTTGAAAGTTGCACGTCTTGACGACAAGAGTAACGATTTCAATACCATGCGTATTGAGTGTTTAGAGTTAGATAACTTGATGGAAACAGCCTACAGCACAGCGGTGGCGGCGAATTTCAGAACCGAAAGTCGTGGTGCACATAGTCGTTTTGACTTCCCAGACCGTGATGACGAGAACTGGTTGTGCCATTCGGTGTATTTACCTGAAACAGAGTCAATGCTGAAACGTGAAGTGAATATGTCACCAAAACTACGTGAAGCCTTCCCACCAAAAGCCAGGACTTATTAATAGGGGTAACAACGATGCAATTACATTTTTCAGTTTACCGCTACAATCCGGATGTAGATAACGCGCCACGCATGCAAGATTATCAACTAGAGGTTGAAGAAGGTCAGGACATGATGGTGCTTGACGCTTTAATTTTGTTAAAAGAACAAGACCCAAGCTTGTCATTCCGTCGTTCATGCCGAGAAGGTGTGTGTGGTTCGGATGGCGTGAATATGAACGGCAAAAACGGCTTGGCTTGTATCACACCGTTATCCGCTTTAAAGGGCAATAAGTTTGTGATCCGTCCGTTGCCAGGATTACCCGTGGTGCGAGATCTGGTTGTCGATATGTCGCAGTTCTATACGCAATATGAAAAAATCAAACCGTTCTTGATCAACGATGATAGTCAGCCACCAGCTCGCGAGTTTTTACAATCACCAGAAGACCGTGCAAAGTTAGACGGTTTGTATGAGTGTATTTTGTGTGCTTGCTGTTCCACTTCTTGCCCGTCATTTTGGTGGAACCCGGATAAGTTTATTGGCCCAGCAGGTTTGCTGCATGCATACCGTTTTTTGGCCGATAGCCGAGATACAGCCACAGAAGAACGCTTAAGTGGATTAGACGATGCATTTAGTGTGTTTCGTTGTCATGGCATCATGAATTGCGTTAGTGTATGCCCTAAAGGATTGAATCCGACCAAGGCCATTGGTCAGATTAAATCGATGTTACTAAAGCGCGCCGTATAAGAAGTATCGCCAGCCTAAAGGCTGGCGATTTTTATACAAACTTGAAAACGCTGTGAACAGCGTTAACAATAGTTGGTCGGGTCATTCCCAAAAAACACAGTGTGAGAAGCCAAAGGTATCCGCAAAGGTGCATTGAGGTTGGCAACACACATTTATGTAAGCCTTTTCAAAACAAGGGACGACAATGCAACAAAGCGTGATGAAAGCATGGTGGGATTCCTCGCACATGGCTGGTGGCAACGCTGCTTATGTAGAAGAATTATATGAAGCGTATCTGGACAACGCACAGAGCGTTTCCGATGAGTGGCGCGCAATATTCGACACCTTACCCAAAGTAGAAGGGGTAAGTGTTGAAACTAAACATAGCGAAGTACGTGAACAGTTTCGCGCGATGGCAGCGCTTGGACCGGCGGCGCGAGCCGGCAATGGTTCATCCGTCGTGCCGGCTACCAATACCAGCGATGAAAAGCAGGTTAAAGTATTACAGCTGATCAATGCCTTTCGATTCCGCGGACATCAACATGCTAATCTTGATCCTCTTCAATTATGGCAGCAGCCAAGAGTTCGAGACCTAGAGCTTTCTCATCACAATCTTTCTGAACAAGACTTTGCAACAGTATACAACGTCGGCTCTTATGCTATCGGTCAAGAAACCATGCCGTTGGGAGACTTATTTAAGTCGCTCAATCGTACTTACTGCGGATCAATCGGTACCGAGTACATGCATATCACCGATACCGAGCAAAAACGCTGGTTGCAAAACCGCATTGAATCGGTGCAGGCCAAACCACAAATTTCTCGAGATGAAAAAGTTGCCATTCTAAAAGGCTTGGTCGCAGCCGATGGTATGGAAAAATACCTCGGTGCAAAATTCCCTGGGGCAAAACGCTTTTCCCTTGAAGGCGGTGATTCCCTGATACCCATGCTCAAAGGCTTAATTTCTCATGCCGGCGTCAGTGGTGCTAAGGAAGTGGTTATCGGTATGGCTCACCGTGGACGTTTAAACGTCTTGGTAAACGTACTGGGTAAAAATCCGTCGGTATTATTCGACGAATTCTCAGGCAAACACGACCACACCCTGGGTGCTGGTGACGTGAAATATCACGCGGGTTATTCATCTGATTTCGCCACACCAGGTGGCAATGTGCACTTGGCTTTGGCTTTTAACCCCTCGCACTTGGAAATTGTTAATCCAGTGGTAATCGGTTCCGTGCGGGCGCGTTTAGACAGACGTGGTTGCAAAGACGGCTCATTGGTCTTGCCTATCACGATCCATGGTGATTCAGCGATTGCTGGGCAAGGTGTTGTACAAGAAACCTTCAACATGTCACAAACTCGTGGCTTTGCGGTAGGGGGCACAGTTCGCATCGTCATCAATAACCAAGTTGGTTTCACCACGTCTAAAACAGAAGATACCCGCTCAACTCAGTATTGTACTGATATCGCCAAAATGGTGCAGGCGCCGATTTTCCATGTCAACGCGGATGATCCTGAGGCGGTGTTGTTTGTGACAAAACTGGCCTTGGATTACCGTAATCAGTTTAAACGCGACGTTGTTATCGATTTAGTGTGTTATCGCCGTCATGGACACAACGAAGCTGATGAGCCCAATGCTACGCAGCCTTTGATGTATCAGAAAATTAAAAAACACCCTGTTCCCAGGCAAATATACGCAGACCAATTAGTGGCCGAAGGGTCTATTGAAGGTCATGAAGTTGAAAAGCTTGTGACTGATTATCGCGTTGCGTTGGATCACGGGGCGTGTGTATTGGAAGAATGGCGACCTATGACCGAACATTCTGTGGATTGGTCGCCTTATCTGGGACATGATTGGGACGTCAATTATGATTCCGCCATCAGTGTTGAAAAATTAAAAGAGTTGGGTAAGAAGCTGTGTACTTACCCTGCAGAACATGAATTGCAGTCTCGTGTCGCCAAACTTTACCAAGACCGCGAAGCGATGGTAGCACAAGAAAAACCGCTTGATTGGGGCATGGCAGAAAATCTTGCTTATGCGTCAATCGTTGATTTAGGCAAGAATATTCGCATGACAGGTCAGGACTCCGGTCGTGGTACCTTCTTCCACCGCCATGCGGTATTGCACAGCCAAAAAGACGGTGCTGCTTACATGCCTCTGGCTAATCTGCACAACAAACAAGGCAAGATTGAAATTTATGATTCGGTGTTGTCTGAAGCGGCAGTGCTAGCCTTTGAATTTGGTTACGCCACCGCTGAACCTGGATGTTTGACCATTTGGGAAGCGCAATTTGGTGACTTTGCCAATGGTGCACAAGTGGTCATCGATCAGTTTTTAAGCTCTGGCGAGGCAAAATGGGGCCGTTTGTGTGGGCTTACATTATTGTTGCCCCATGGCTATGAGGGCCAAGGCCCAGAACACAGTTCTGCGCGCCTCGAACGTTTCTTGCAATTGTGTGCAGACCACAACTGGCAGGTGTGTGTCCCCTCAACACCGGCTCAAGTCTTCAATATGTTACGCCGTCAAATCTTGCGCCCAACACGTAAGCCCTTGATTGTTATGTCGCCAAAATCTCTGCTGCGTCACCCTCTTGCTGTCTCGTCGTTAGAAGAGTTAGCCAATGGCGTATTCCAAAATGCCATCGGCGAAATTGATGAACTAGACTCAAAGAAAGTGCAGCGCGTCGTATTGTGTTCAGGTAAGGTTTATTACGACTTGTTGGAACAGCGTCGCAAAAATGAACAAACTGATGTAGCCCTGGTACGAATAGAGCAACTTTATCCCTTCCCCCATGCCGAACTTAGCCAAGCACTGGCTGACTTTGCCCATGTTAAGGATTGGGTATGGTGTCAGGAAGAGCCACAAAACCAAGGTGCGTGGTACAGTAGTCAGCATCATTTTTGGTCAGCCATTCCAGATGGTGCAAAGCTGAGATATGCGGGTAGACAAGCGTCAGCGTCGCCAGCAGTTGGCTATATCGCCGTACATAATCAACAGCAAGCAGATTTGATTGCTGATGCCTTAACCATTAAATAGGGACCCCATATGACTGTTGATATTAAAGTACCAGTATTGCCAGAATCAGTGGCAGACGCTTCTATTGCTACATGGCATGTGAAAGCGGGTGAACGTGTCAGCCGTGATCAAAGCGTCGTTGATATTGAAACCGACAAAGTGGTGCTTGAAGTGGTTGCACCAGCAGATGGTGTGGTAAGTGAAATAATGAATGTGGAAGGTGATACTGTTCTTGGTGAACAGGTCATTGCCAAGTTTGAACCAGATACTGCAACAGGCTCGGCTAAAACCAGCGCTGCGCCAAAACAGTCGTCTACTAATAACGCAAACAACAAGGGTGAAGCAGTGGAAATTAAAGTACCTGTGCTGCCAGAATCAGTGGCAGATGCAACAATAGCAACATGGCATGTGAAACCAGGTGAGCCTATTTCACGTGACCAAAACTTGGTTGATATTGAAACTGATAAAGTCGTTTTAGAAGTTGTCGCACCTGCTGATGGCACCTTGAGCGAAATTTTATTTGAAGAGGGCGCAACGGTTGCCGGTGAACAAGTTATCGCTCACTTCAAAGCGGGCGCTGTGGCTGCTAGCGCTCCTGCTGCGAGTGCGGCATCGACCAGTGAGGCCGTCAGCAGTGAAGACAATGATGCCTTGAGTCCTTCTGTGCGTCGTTTGTTGGCTGAGAAAGGGCTTGATGCGGCAAAAATTAAAGGCACAGGCAAAGGCGGTCGAGTTACTAAAGAAGACGTTGAGAAATTCTTGCAAGCGCCAGCCGCAGCAGCGCCAAAAGCCGCGGCAAATGCGACAGTACCAACCCTTGCATTGGGCAATCGTACAGAAAAGCGTGTACCCATGACACGTTTGCGTAAAACCATTGCCAATCGTTTACTGGCTGCAAAAAATGAAACTGCCATGTTGACTACGTTTAACGAAGTGAACATGAAGCCCATCATGGATTTGCGCAAACAGTACCAAGACAGCTTTGAGAAACGTCATGGGATCCGCCTAGGGTTTATGTCGTTTTACGTAAAAGCGGTGACAGAAGCTCTAAAACGCTTCCCTGAGGTGAATGCTTCCATTGATGGTGATGACATTTGTTACCACAATTATTTCGATATCTCTATTGCCGTGTCTACACCACGTGGTTTGGTAACTCCCATTTTACGTGACTGTGATGCTTTGGGCATGGCTGGCATTGAAGCCGGTATCCGTGATCTCGCCTTAAAAGGCCGTGACGGTAAATTAACCATGGATGACATGCAGGGCGGTAACTTTACGATCACCAACGGCGGTGTATTTGGTTCATTGATGTCAACCCCCATCATTAACCCACCGCAAAGTGCTATCTTAGGCATGCACAAAATTCAAGACCGTCCAATGGCCGTCAATGGCAAAGTTGAAATACTGCCAATGATGTATTTGGCCTTGTCTTATGACCATCGCATCATTGATGGCAAAGAATCAGTCGGCTTCCTTGTTACTATCAAGGATATGCTGGAAGATCCAACACGTTTACTACTAGACGTGTAACGAACTTGGTAGGTGAAATTTCACTTTCACCTACCTAAATGCCGGCTTTATATCTATAATATCGGTTCCCAAAATCAAGCTGCTTTATGCAGCTTTTATCTTAAATAAAACGGATAGAAAAACCATGAATTTGCATGAATATCAAGGCAAACAGCTATTCAAGGAATATGGCTTGCCAGTTTCTGAAGGATTTGCTGCTGAAACACCGCAAGAGGCGGTTGACGCTGCAGGTCGTATTGGCGGGACAGAATGGGTAGTGAAGTGTCAAGTGCACGCTGGCGGCCGCGGTAAAGCGGGAGGCGTTAAACTTGTCAGAACTAAAGACGAAATTAAAGAGTTTGCCCAAAAGTGGCTAGGCAAAAATTTGGTGACCTATCAGACAGATGAGCATGGTCAACCCGTTAGTCGTATTTTAGTTGAATCTTGCACTGATATCGCTCAAGAATTGTATTTGGGTGCCGTCGTGGATCGCGCTTCACGCAAAATCGTTTTTATGGCCTCTACTGAAGGTGGCGTAGAAATTGAAAAAGTGGCTGAAGAAACCCCAGAAAAAATTCTCAAAGCTGAAATCGACCCTCTAGTTGGTGCTCAGCCTTACCAAGCACGCGAAATCGCCTTTAAATTAGGTCTAACAGGTGTGCAGATCAAACAATTCACTACCATCTTTATGGGCTTAGCCAAGATGTTTGTAGACTTGGATGTGGCGTTGATTGAAGTGAATCCATTAGTTATCAAAAAAGATGGTAACTTGCATTGCCTAGATGCCAAATTGACGATTGACGGTAATGCGCTATACCGCCAGCCTAAAATACGTGACATGCACGACCCATCACAAGAAGATGCCCGTGAAGCCGAAGCAGCAAAATGGGAACTTAACTATGTTGCGCTAGATGGCAATGTTGGTTGTATGGTAAACGGCGCTGGCCTCGCCATGGGCACCATGGACATTGTTAACCTACACGGTGGCAAACCAGCAAACTTCCTCGATGTTGGCGGCGGTGCCACTAAACAACGTGTTGCTGAAGCATTCAAAATCATCTTATCTGATGCCAACGTCAAAGCGGTATTGGTTAACATTTTTGGTGGCATCGTACGTTGCGATATGATCGCTGAAGGTATTATCGGTGCGGTTAAAGAAGTGGGCGTAAAAATACCAGTTGTTGTGCGTTTAGAAGGCACAAATGCTGAACTTGGTCGTGAAGTGTTGGCTAACTCTGGCCTCGATATCATCGCGGCGACCAGTTTAACAGATGCTGCTCAACAAGTTGTTAAAGCGGCGGAGGGCAAATAATGTCAGTGCTAATTAATAAAGATACAAAAGTAATCTGTCAGGGTTTCACCGGCGGTCAAGGTACCTTCCACTCTGAACAAGCGATTGCATATGGCACACAAATGGTTGGCGGTGTGACACCTGGCAAAGGTGGTACCACTCATTTAGGTCTACCAGTGTTTGATACAGTGCGTGAAGCAGTTGCTGCCACTGGTGCAACGGCTTCGGTTATCTACGTTCCAGCTGCCTTTTGTAAAGATTCAATTATTGAAGCAGCTGATGCTGGTATCGAGTTGATCGTTTGTATTACTGAAGGGATCCCCACCATCGATATGTTGTTTGTTAAAGAATATTTAACACACAAAGGTATCCGTATGATTGGGCCAAACTGCCCAGGTGTTATCACCCCAGGACAATGCAAAATAGGGATTATGCCAGGCCACATTCATAAGCCAGGCAAAGTGGGCATTGTTTCTCGTTCAGGTACCTTAACCTATGAAGCGGTTAAACAAACGACAGATGAAGGTTTCGGCCAATCAACTTGTGTTGGTATCGGTGGTGACCCCATTCCTGGTTCAAACTTCATTGATATTTTGAAGTTATTCCAAGACGATCCACAAACTGAAGCCATCGTCATGATCGGTGAAATTGGTGGTAGTGCGGAAGAAGAAGCGGCTGCTTACATTAAAAAACACGTGACCAAACCTGTTGTGTCTTATATTGCCGGTGTAACTGCACCAGCGGGTAAGCGCATGGGCCACGCTGGCGCTATCATTGCCGGTGGTAAAGGTACGGCTGCTGAGAAATTCAAAGCCCTTGAAGATGCCGGTGTTAAAACCGTGCGTTCGTTAGCCGACATCGGTAAAGGCCTGCGCGAAATTACCGGTTGGTAAATTTGCAGTAAGCTTGTTGGTCAAAACCCGCTTTAAAAGCGGGTTTTTTTATGCCTATTTTGTGTGTTTAACCGCTTGCACCAGTTTTTTTCCCTTGGCCTGCTTACTGTCATTTGCCCTGATTTCTCGTTAAACGGTGGTTAATCTCCCTTGGTTTCTGTCTCGTGACGCTATGGTTGCGCTGGTATTGAACCCTGTGACAGTGCACAGAAACTGATGATGGGAGTGGTTTTGATAAGGTATGTTAATCAATTGTTGACTAATTGTGTTGAATACGTATGCATTGCATTGAGTTGTTTAGAAGGGACGCTGTAACATTCTGCTAACAAAAAACGTAAATCGAAAATCACCGAATCAAGCATATTGTGTGCAGCGTTTGGTTGAACAAGTAGCAGGAACAGGATCAACAAATGAAAAAATTTAGACCCAACCTCATTCGCGCTGCATTAGTCAGTAGCGGCTTGGCTTTCAGTTTAAGTAGCCCCGTTTTAGCCCAAGACATGCCCGCGGAAGCAGAGAGTGACGTTGAAGTTATCTCGGTATCGGGTATTCGTGGCATCACTGATGCGTTCACAAGCGGTGAAGATGGACAGCGCGTCGGTGGTGGAGGCCTTATCGGCGGAAGACATTGGTAAGTTGCCTGATTCGTCGATTGCTGAGTCCTTATCGCGTTTACCGGGTTTATCGGGTGAGCGAGTGGGTGGGCGTACTTCAGGTATTTCGGTGCGTGGTTTCAAAGAAGACTTTACGGGTACCTCGTTAAATGGTCGTGAGTTAATTGGTATCGGTGATAACCGCGGGGTGGAATATGATTTGTATCCCTCAGAAATCATGACCGGCGCCACCATTTATAAAACCACCGAAGCCACCTTGATGGTGCAAGGGATTGGCGGCACGGTAGACTTGCAAACCGTGCGCCCGATTAATGCCAAAGAAACCTTAACCTTAAACGGTAACTACGAGTTAAGCGGGGCCGCCACTGACAACCCCGAATTTGATAACAAAGGCCACCGTTTATCGTTGTCTTTTGTGGAGCACTTTGCGGATGACACCATTGGCTTAGCGGTAGCCTTAGCCACCACGGAATCCCCTAACAACCAACGTAAGTATGGGGTGTGGGGGTATAACGATAATGGCGCTGGCCAGTTTGTGCCAGCGGGCTTAGATTCACAAGCCATCAGCAGTGTGTTGGAGCGCGATACCCTATCGGCGATTTTCCAATATCAACCCAATGACAGCTTAAACGTGATTGTGGATGTATTAAGCATTGATTACTCGGACTCAGGGGTTATCCGTGGTTTCATCGAGCCCTTTAATGGCGTCAACGTCTCAGGCTCAGGCACTAATTCTACTGGTACACAAGTGGGGGTGAACCCCGTATTGCGCACTGACCCGGCACAAAAGGACGGGGACTTAAAAGTCTATGGTCTAAACCTAGAATACAACCTCAACGACAGTTGGTCGGTGGAAGTGGACATGGCTAACAGCAAATCCACCAAACGCGACTTACGGGGTGAATCGTATGCCGGTTTAGCGCGTAATGGTGCTTTAGACAGCTCGGCTTACGGTAGCCGTGATTTTGTGATGACCCCGGATGGTGTGACCTTCACGGGCTCAAGTGGGTTGGATGCGTTTTCTGACCCCACGGCGTTGCAATTGACCGGTCCACAAGAATGGGGCGGTGGCTTAGCCAACTTGGCATCACAATTTGAAACTACCGTGCTTAAAGCCAATGGCGAGCCATACAGCTACTTCAATGCCCAAGACGGTTTCTTAAACTACGCGGATTTCTCGGAAGAGCTAAAAACCTATCGCTTTGAAGTGGTGGGGGTATTAGACCATGACATCGTGCACAAAATTACCGCAGGCGTTAACTACAGCGACCGCTTCAAAGACAAAGAAAACAAAGGTTTTTTTGCGACCAGCAGCGCTTATCCCTTGTCTACCGCCATTCCTACCCAGTACCTTTATGATGGCTTAGCGGATTTGACCTGGGCAGGACTGGGTTATGTGGTGGCGTATGACGGCTTTGCCCCCTACAACGATGGCACCTATACCTTAAACGACGCCGGTTTACTTGAGCCAGACCGCTTAGGCGATACTTACACCGTCGACGAACAAGTGACCACTTTGTATGTGCGTGCTGACTTTGACACCGAGTTAGGCGGGTACCCAGTGATGGGTAATATCGGTTTGCAATATGTGCAAACCGACCAAAGCTCAAGCGGTTACACCGGGGTCGTCGGGGCGAACTTTGCGGTATGTGATGCAGACAACAACCAGCAAATCGACAGCGAGTGTGAAACCACCATCAGCACCGACTACAGCCATGTATTGCCGAGCATCAACGTGAGCATGGAATTAGGCGATGGCCGCTTTGTGCGAGTGGCCGCTAATAAAACCATCAGCCGGGCGCGGATTGACCAAATGAAGGCCTCGGGTTTTGTGAAATTCGACCAAAACATCGACTTAATCTCCATCCCCAATACCGTGGCGGCCGTGGAGCAATATGGCTCACCGTGGTCGAAGTTTGCGGGTAACCCCTTACTCAAACCACTAGAGTCAAACAACTTCGACGTATCGTTTGAAAACTACTTCGAAGATGAAGGGTATGTGGCCGTGGCCTTGTTCTACAAAGACTTAGTCAACTGGACACGTGATGGCAACTTGATGATTAACTTCCGTAACGATGAAACCAACAACGGTGCCGATTATTACATCCCCGGTTTCCATGACCGCACGGTGACACAAGACGGCCTCTATGGCCCCGCCAATACTTTCTATGCGGCAGGCTCCCTCGTGACGCCCCCTGACTACGGTACCTTCTCGTACTTTGAAGATGGCTTAACCGGCTCAGTCAAAGGCGCCGAATTAACCGCCAACGTCCCCTTGAACGTCATTGCAGACGCCTTAGATGGCTTCGGTGTGGCGGCCTCTGGTACCTTCATCGATGCCGAGCTTGACGATGGCTCACCCATTCCGGGTCAGTCTGACCGTACCTATTCCTTAACCGCCTACTACAGCATGGACGGTTTTGAAATCCGGGTTGCGGGCACCAAGCGTTCAGAGTTCTCCACCTACCAGCGTGGTGGCTCCAACAAAATCGAAAGTGCCACCCGCAACGGCGTGACCTTGGTGGATGCACAAATCAGTTATGACTTCGAAGACTCCGACATCGAGTACTTAAGCGGTCTGCGGGTTTCCTTACAAGGCACCAATCTCACCGACGTAGAAGAAGAATCCGTAGACGGCAACGGCATCGTCAGCCTACGCCGCCAGTTCGGCCCATCGTACATGCTGAACTTCAACTACTCGTTCTACTAAACCGCGTTCCCGTTGGGACTTCAGTCGTCAAACGACGACTGAGGTCCTTT